>Burrito_p2__coassemble_6675_pt1 | contig 3525 bp, 3 predicted proteins | sample Burrito_p2__metabat2_high_PE_003 | metagenome-assembled genome bin Burrito_p2 | reverse complement strand
AGCATTTGCACGATTCCATTATCTTTTTTCCACAAAAATTCTCGAGATTTTCTCGCGATTTTCTCGCGATTATATACTAAACTATACCTGCCCAAAACACCGCTACTATCAGCATTTGCACGATTCCATTATCTTTTTTCCACAAAAATTCTCGAGATTTTCTCGCGATTTTCTCGCGATTATATACTAAACTATACCTGCCCAAAACACCGCTACTATCAGCATTTGCACGATTCCATTATCTTTTTTCCACAAAAATTCTCGAGATTTTCTCACGATTTTCTCACGATTTCATACAAATAAATTTCAAAAATATATCTTGCATCCATACATCAACCTTATTGCCAAATGAATGTTTGTATTTATATTATACAATACTGTGGATAACTTATCAAATATAAACTTCATATCTTATTATGTACTATATCTTAAAAATCCGCTTATTGTACAACGAAACCTCCTCTGACCACAGTAAAATGTGGTTGGAGGAGGTTTTTTGTATTACCTGTTATTCATCTTTTTATAATACAGCTCTATACTACGAGCTGCTCTCTGCTGGATAAATTTAGACATTATTTCTAAGGTGCTATCTGCAATATTATACTGAGGATGCTTGGTAAACTTAAAGTTCAGCAGCTTGCGTAAGGCAGGTAAATGACGTTTGGCGACAAAAATCTGCGCCTGCATATCCAAGGAAAAGTATTTGCAGTGCAAGGTCTGCACATAGTTTTGCCAATTATCCTTAGTCAAATCACTGGCGGCAGCACTGTAGAATAAGGAATAACCATTATCAAAAATAGGTGCCGGACGCAAATATGCACCGGTGTTATTGTCCACCAGCATGCCAAAATTACCAAAATGACGATCCTTATTGGCAATAACGCTGTCAAAAAGCATCATATCTGCATATTTTTCTTGACCAAATAAATCCGCCAATTGGCGTTGAACCGCTAAGCTAGTTACATCCACATTATCCAAATCAATGCCATGTTCCTTATAAAAGGATGCAGCCTCTACAAATCCTTCGTCATTGGACGTAAACAGCTTGCATTTGCAAACCAACTCCTTTTGACCATTTCTATGCTTAAACTCTTCTAGGTCATAATCAATATGCTCTATTCCCATAGCCTCTGCCACCTGAGCTGCATAGTATTCATTAGTAGCCTGACTGCGGCCATCAGCCCTTGGGAAAAAATCATCACCCTTAATCAGATAAATCCCATCAGCTCTATTAGACCAGCACTTCTTCAAAGCACCGCTGGAGGTAAGCTCCGGAGAAGTTACTACACCGCTGACCTTTTCACTATATCCTGTAAAGGCCACGTATGACAATATTTCGTCAAATGGATGCGCATATAAATTACAGTCATCCCATTTGCAGTCCACTAAATTATTTACAATCCAATAAGCATCATTTAATGATAATGCACGCGAAATATCCACATATCGCATAGGATTGGTGCTATCATCAAAGGCAGCCAAAATTTTTTCCACAAACTGCCTATTCTTAGGAGCCTTGCGCCTATTAATCCAACGTAATAATTCGTCATTAGAGGGATTTATGGACAAGTTTTTAGGAAACAAAGCTTGATTTTCATAAAAAATCTTATCAATCTGAACAGAATACACTTTGTTCTTCAAGCCAAAAGCCTCTTCTTCAAGCTCATATAAAGAGAAAGAAATCAGAGGTACATCCTTGGAACGCAAGGTGTACTGTGCAATATTCTTTTTACTTACTTCCATAGGATTGTCCTCCCTTCATTTATGTGATTTCATCTTAGCATAAGAATAATCCTTTTGCAAACAAAAAGATGGCAGAACCTATAATGATTCCACCATCTAAAACTCATTCGTCAAATCACGCAAAGACTCCACTACATCTTCATGCTGTTCCTAAGTAATTTTGTCATAGCAAGCACTTTACAATCACATTACCTAGCCGCACAAAACACTAATATCAATGCAGCCGCAATTAACGCCAAAGACACCACGCCTAATCCAACTTTAACGCCAGTTGATACATGCTCCATAATAACAGATATAAAAGTAACCAAGATTCCTAATCCACCTAAAAAGGTTAAATTATATACTAACATATCAATTAAGGTCTTACTGCTAGCAAGAAAGTTAATATTTAAATTAACCAAGCTAAAGGCTGCAATAAAAACAGTCATTATGATCATAATATGGTCATAAATTTTCTTTTCTATATCTTTAACACTATTAACCTTTTCTTCAATTTCATTTTTGACTTTAACCACATTTGGTGCAGGTACATTGTGATATATTCCGGCCTTTTTAAAGTCAAACTCTCCTTGATATGTTCCCTCATACGGCTCACTAACCTTATGAGACAGTTGATAAAACATCACAGAAACTACAGAATCATTTTTGTTTAATTCTATAATATCATTAGATATATTGGTTATCCTAGTGAACACTTTAGTGTAATGACCGGGAATATAGACAGGAGATTCAAAGGCAATACCTCTCCTTATGCTTGAACAACGCTCTATAACCTTAAAAAACATATCCTCAGGTACTTTAATGTTTTCCATAGAAGCAATAAACACAGTAGCGCCAGGAGCTAAACTAAAATAATCAAGCTTATCGTGTCTGTCATCATTGCTCAAGATATAATCTATTCTCAAATCATAGGAAATTGTCTGAGCATTTTCTTCAATATAGTTTTCAACAATTTTACGCTCTCTAATCAAAGGTAGATATTCATCCTTGCTTAAAAACATTGCTCAACACCTCCTTCTTTGTACACATCATAATTCTATCACTTTTCATTTTGCATAGCAAGAATATTGTATTTGTATAACATACATACAGATTAGCCCACGTTTACTCGTACAAATCCTTCAAAAGCGCCTTATACTCAGCGCCACCATCCTGCAAGGACTCCACTACATCCTCATACTGCTCAGGAGTAATTTTACCATGCTTTGCCATGGATTTATAAAACTTGCGCAAGCTAGTCACAAAGCTACGCTTAGTACTATCTGTAAAATAAGTTTTCTCTTCCAAGAAATACCCTAAAAAATCATCAATAGCATTAACACCATCCTGCATGCTTAGTGGATTGGCCTCATCAAACAACAAATAAGTATTAAGAAAAAAGTCCACGTTCTGCAAATGACGTTTGATAGTTTTAGGCGCAAGTCCATGTAAATCCAACTCAAACAGATGTAGGTATGAGGAGTTTTGTTGAAGGATGCTTTTTTGTGGTAAATCTTCAATTAGCATATAACAATCCTCTAAATACGGCTTCCTAATGGTTACACACATAGATTCTGCATTTCTTCATATTTTATGTAGTAACTTAATTGTAAGCAACCTCTAACTATATCTCATCATAAGGATAGGATAATAAGTACTCTCTTTCCTTACTAAGAATTTCTTTATAATTATCATTAGTTAATAAACCTACATCACCATACATAAACTCTAGCATCTTACTATTAATATGTTCGCCGTAATGTGTTGTATCCTTATAATTATCAAAATTCTCCGTTATAT
>Burrito_p2__coassemble_1767_pt1 | contig 11478 bp, 8 predicted proteins | sample Burrito_p2__metabat2_high_PE_003 | metagenome-assembled genome bin Burrito_p2 | reverse complement strand
GAGGAAGATGAGTAAGGCTGCTTTTTTAGAATATACGGTAGACTATATTAGTGGCGCAATGTCGCTTAGAAAACCGCAAAAAGAGTCCTTGGTTCGTTTGGATAACATTCTTAGTCACGTAAAACTTAATAAATCTAACGATATTTTAGATTCTCTGAAAGAAGTTAATACGCTTTACCCAACATGCACAAGTTTTGAACGTAATTTTATGTCTATGACCTTTGCTTTGGCCACCGGTGTTGGTAAAACAAGACTTATGGGTGCTTTTATAGCGTATTTATATACAAATAAGGATATTCATAATTTTTTTGTAGTTGCACCCGGAACTACAATTTACGAAAAGCTTATTGATGATTTAGGCAATCCAGGTAATCCTAAGTATGTTTTTAAAGGACTTAGCTGTTTTGTTAATCCACCTAATATCATTACAGGCGGGGATTATTTAGAGAGCAATGCCTTTGAATCTAATATCAATATCTATATTTTTAATATTGATAAATTCAATAAAGAAGGTTCTAAGATGCGTGCAATTAACGAGACTTTTGGCGAATCTTTTTACCAAAAGCTTTCTTCTTTATCTGATTTGGTTGTTATAATGGATGAATCTCATCATTATAGAGCTGAACAAGGTGCTGCTGCGATTGACGATTTAAAACCTGTAATGGGATTGGAATTAACAGCTACTCCTGTAGTGATGAAAAATACTAAGGCTATTTTATTTAAAAATGTCGTATATGAATATCCTTTATCTCAATCTATTGCAGATGGATATACAAGAACTCCTTTTGCAATGGCACGTACTGATTTAGAAGCATATAATTTTGGTGATGAACAAATAGATAAGCTTATGTTGGCTGATGGTATCAAAAGACATGAGGAGTATAAGGTTCAGTTAGCTACTTATGCTGCTAATAATAACAAGCCTTTGGTAAAACCGTTTGCAATGGTTGTATGTAAGAACACTGACCATGCAAATTGGGTTTATGAATACATTACTTCGGATGAGTTTTTTGGTGGAAAGTACAAAAATAAGACCATAGTTGTTCATTCTAAGCAAAGAGGTGCAGCTGCAGAGGCAAGTATGCGTGCTTTACTTAGTGTTGAAAGAACAGATAATCCTATTGAAATTGTCATCCACGTTGATAAGCTTAAAGAAGGATGGGACGTCAATAACCTATATACTATTATTCCTTTGCGTACTGCAGCTTCTAAAGTGTTACGTGAACAAATGGTGGGTAGAGGATTGCGTTTGCCTTATGGAGAACGTGTTGGCGATGAAAATTTAGATTCTGTAACTTTGACTGCACATGATAAGTTTAAAGAAATTATAGATGAAGCTAAAAAGGGTGACTCTATATTTAAAGCTGGAAATGTTATAGTAGTGAAAAATGAAGAAGAAAATCTTACCAGTACTCAGGTACAGCAAAACATGTTCGAGGACCAAGATAGTGATTTGAATAGCATTTATCAATGTACTGATATGGATAAAAATAATTCTAACGATGTTTTGTTGGCTAGGTTTATTGAGACCGTAAATAGTGTAGCAAGAGACACTATAAACCAATATGGTGAAGCGTTGAGTCGTTTTGGTGAAAAACAAGACGCACAGGAGGTAAGTAAGCAGAAGAAGTCTGAAACTACAGCAAAAGTAATAGAGCAAATTGTTAAAGACAAGGATTTGGCTGAAATTTATAACGAAAATACCAATTCGTTATTTAATTTTATTGATGTTAAAGTTGAAAAGGCCATAGTAAACAGTATTGAAAAGTTCATACCGATTCCAAGAATTAAAATTACGGATGATGGTGTTGAAGATTGTAAATTTTTAGACTTTGACTTAGATGTTTCTATATTCAGACATGTACCAACGGAAAGTAGCATTATACTTCAAAATTTAGAAAACTTATCAGATAGAAAGATTATTAGTGGTAACTCTATTAATTTTGAAGAATATATTCCTGAAAGAGAAATTTTGGCAGAGCTTCGGAAAAAGCCAGAGGTTGATTATGAAAGCTATAGCGAGTTAATTCAAAAATTGATTAACACTGTAATTCATCATTATGAGTTTCAGTATAAAACTCAGGGTATGAAAAATATTGTAATGATGAATAAACTAGATATAGCTAGAAAAATCTATGAGCAAATGATGCAGCATTTCTATGTTGGTAGTGGCTTGATTAATGAAGAGGTTGTAGATGTGTGTAACAGAAATATAGCACCGCATTACACTTCAAGAAAAGAACTGGATTTGCACGATACTTTTGAAGCCAAAGAAATAGGTTCTATTTTGTTTACTGGTATTAAGTATGGTGTGCACGACAGGGCTAAATTTGACAGTAAACCAGAACGAGATTTTGCAGCTATTTTGGAATATGAAGGCAATGCAGGCAACGTAATTCAATGGTTAAGACCTGCTCCTATGGAGTTTAATATTACATATAATCGTGGAAAACGTTATGAACCAGACTTTGTTGTTGAAACAAAAGATGTGATTTATCTGGTTGAGATTAAAGGTGAAGATAAGCTTTATGATCCTGATGTAATTGCTAAAAAAGAGCGTAGTAAGAAATATTGTGAAACAGTTACTGCGTGGAATACTGCAAATGGTTATAAGCCTTGGAAACATTTATTTATTCCTTCCATGTCTGTTAAAGTTACGAGTACATTAGCTGCATTAGCCGCTGTGTTTGTGGTTGAATAACAGATACCGCTGTTTTGGAAACATTTTTACTATATTGTTCTTTTTCCTCTACTACAAGGATTTTTCCTAAACCTGTAGAATACCATATTCATAAGATTTTAATAAATCGGAGGTACATACCATGGGATTCTTTTTTGATTCACCAGAGGAAAAGGCACAAAAGGCTGCTAAAAAGATGGCATTGGATAATTTTCCTATATATTTTACCGCTGCAGTAGATTTTGATTATAAGATTGTGCATGGCGGTATTTATTCCTGGTGTATTAATAATGATTTTAAAAAGGCGCATAATTACGTGCTGGATCAAATTAAGGAGAGCGCGTTTAATTGTGGCGCTGATGCTATTATTGATGTAAAATTTAATATTACCGAAGGCAACAATAACTGTATGGAAGGTACTGGTACTCCGTATAGCGTTGTTCATGCCACCGGTGTTGCCGTTAAACGCAAATAGCAAAAAATCCGAAGCCTAGTTTTATACTAAGCTTCGGATTCGTTTTTTATTAGTCTTTGAATGCGGTTTCCAGATAGTCGCAGCATTCTTCGATTTGGTCAAGCTTAAGCTCTTCCATTTTGCCTGCGTCAGCTGCAGCTGCAATGGAGGGGTCAATGGGCAGACGTGCTAAAATTTTGAGACCATAGGCATCAGCAGTTTCTTGCAGATGGCTGGGGCCAAAGATTTCGTAGTCCTTGCCGTTGTCCGGGCAGTGGAAGTAGGAGTAGTTTTCTACCAGGCCCAGGATGGGTACATTCATCATTTTTGCCATGTTTACAGCCTTGGCTACAATCATGGATACCAGCTCTTGAGGAGAGGTTACAACGATGATGCCATCAACAGGCAGGGATTGGAATACGGTAAGAGGAACGTCGCCTGTTCCAGGAGGCATGTCTACAAACATGTACTCAATATCAGTCCAGATTACGTCGCTCCAAAATTGCTTAACCATGCCTGCGATAAGGGGACCACGCCATACAACGGGGTCTGCTTCATCCTTCAGAAACATGTTGGCGGAGATTACTTCAATACCGCTTTTGCTGAATTGGGGCATAATGCCGATTTCGCTGGCTTTAGCCTTGCCTGTAATGCCCAGGGTGCGTGCCATGGAGGGGCCGGTAATATCTGCATCAAGTACGGCGCTTTGTTTGCCACGGCGCTGCATAGCGGATGCCATAAGGCCTGTTACTAAGGACTTGCCTACGCCGCCTTTACCGCTGACGATACCAATTACTTTTTTTACGGTGCTCATATCGTTGAGCTTTACAGAAAAGTCTGTAGGAGCTTGGTGAGCGTGTTCACAACCTTCGCAGCTGCTACGGCCGCAGGAAGAGTCATTACATTTTCTTTCTTCTGTCATATTATCACCTAATTAGTCGTATTGAGGCTTGGCAGTAGGGTGATGCCAAAGGCCTACCATAATATTATAGCATAAATAGGTATATAGGCTCAAATTTTTTGACATATGCCATTTTAGAGCAATAAAAAAGGACTGCCGAAGCAGTCCTTGTGTTGTTTTAGCTTATTTGCTGCCCAATACAGCCTTTAAGATGTAGCCCAGTACGATGCCGCCAAAGCAGGGCAGTACCCAGCCGAAGCCGATTTCGTACAGAGGAATAACCTTAGCCAGGAAGGTGTTTACAGCGCCAGTATCGATGCCTGCAGCGCGCAGACCATCAAAGATGGAGAAGATTGTGGTTAAAATCATGGTGCTGCGGAAGATGTATTTGTCGCCGTGGAAGATGTTTTTGCATACGTTTAAGAGTACCATAGCAATGGTGATGGGGTACAGGATGCAAAGAACAGGGATGGAGAATTGGATGATATTGCTAAGGCCAACGTTGGAGATGGCAAAGCTGAATACGCAAATACCGGTTACGAAGGTGTGATAGGATACCTTGCCGCCAGTAAGCTTTTCAAAGTAAGAGGAGATGGCAGTGGTCAGACCAATGCTGGTGGTGATGCAGGCAAAGAAGATGATGGTTGCCAGGACAATTTTGCCAAAGCCGCCAAAGTAATGAGCGGAGATGATGTTCAGCATTTGACCACCGTTGGTTGCACCGCTGATGATGGATACGCTGGTTGCGCCGGTATAAGCCAGTGCAGCATAGATAGCGCCCAGGCAGCCTGCAGCGATGAAGCCAGCTTTGATGCAAAGGCTGGTCAGCTCTTTTTGGTCGGTTACGCCTTTACCTTCAATAGCCTTGATGGCAGCAGCACCAAAGAGCAGGGATGCCAAAAGGTCCATGGTGTTATAGCCTTCTACAAAGCCTTTGAAGAAGGGAGCAGTTGCATAATCACCTACGGGAGCTTGGGTGGTGCCTACAGGGCTGAATACAGCTGCAGAAATAAGGATTGCCAAGCTGCCAAGCAGGATGGGGGTCATAACCTTACCAATGTTGTCTACAATCTTAGAGGGATTGATGGACATAAAATAGGTTAAGGCAAAGAAGAATAAAGAGTAAGCAGCTAAGCCCATGTCTTGATAGGAAGCAGGCAGCAGGAACATGATGCCTGTGTCATAGGAGGTTGCTGCAGTACGAGGAATTGCAAACAGGGGACCAATGGTCAGGGCGCAGAGCAGTGTTACTGCACGTGCATAGGTGGGGGATACGGGCATTGCCATGCCGTCCGGGTCCTCGTGGCGGTTAATAGCCATTGCTAATACACCAAGCAGGGGGAAGCCTACGCCAGTGATGCAGAAGGCAAGGGTTGCCATAACCAGGTTGTCACCGGACATTTGACCCAGGATTGGCGGGAAAATGAGGTTACCGGCACCAAAGAAGAATGAGAAAAGCATTAAGCCAATTGGCAATACTAAGGATGCGTTACTTTTGTGCATAATTGTCTCCTTTTTTGAATAGATTTTGTTTCCGCAAATTTATAATATATACATGGTATTATACGAAAATTTTAGAAATTTTGCAATTACTTAGTGAAATTTATTTAATAAAAGAACCTGTGTCCTTTTGTGGAGCACAGGTTCAATTTTTTTATTTATTTGCTTGCTACAGCCTTCCAGATAAAGCCTACAAGAATGCCAGCTATACAGGGAGCAACCCAACCGAAGCCAATGCTGTACAGGGGGATGTATTGAGCGAAGAAGCTGTTAAGGCCTTCGCTGGTCATACCCAAGGTACGCAGACCGTCTACAATAGCAAAAATAGTTGTAAATGCCATTGCCGGACGGAAGATTTTGGGATCGCGTTTAAAGATGCCGCTGCCTAAGTTAAGCAGTACCAGTACGATGGTGATGGGATAGAGCATGCAAAGTACAGGAATGGAAATCTTGATGATATTGCCCAAACCAAAGTTAGAAATTACGAAGCTGAACATGCAGATAGCCGCTACAAAACGCTCGTATTGGATTTTTTCCTTGCATACGATGGTAAAGTAGCCGGATACGGAGCTGGTTACGCCAATACTGGTGGTAAGGCAGGCAAAGAAGATAATCAATGCCAAAATGATTTTACCGCCCCAGCCCATGTAGTGGATGGTGATTTGGCTAAGCATTTGACCGCCGTTTTCCATCATGCCTAAAAGCGCCACGCTAGTAGCACCCATATAGGTCAGTGCGCCATAGATAACCATCAGGAAGGAGGCTGCAATGATGCCGGAGTAAATACATACCTTAGTCAGCAGCTTGTGGTCCAGGATTCCTTTGCCTTCGATGGCGTTAATAGCAGCAGCGCCAAAGAGCAGGGATGCCAAAAGGTCCATGGTGTTGTAGCCTTCTACAAAGCCCTTAAAGAAGGGGATGGTTGCATATTCTCCTACAGCAGGCTGAATTTCGCCCATAGGCTCGTATACTACATAAGCAATAAGGATTGCCAGGCAGGTCAGCAGCATAGGAGTAAGCACCTTGCCAATATGGTCCAAAAGCTTGGACGGGTTAACGGACAGCACGTAGGTTAACAGGAAGAACAAGAATGAGTAAACCGCAAGGGCAATTGTTTCAAAGCCGGTTGGTATAAAGGCCAGAATGCCGGTATCAAAGGAAACTGCCGCAGTACGGGGGATTGCAAAGAGAGGTCCTATTGTCAAAGAGCAAATAATAATAACTGCTTTTGCATAATAGGAGTGCACCGGGTTCGCCATGCTTTCCGGATTGTCGCTTCTATTGAGCGCCATGGCGATTACACCTGTCAGCGGGAGACCAACACCGCTAATGCAGAAACCGATGATTGCAGGCAGCATGCTGTCGCCTGCGTTTTGACCAAGGATGGGCGGGAAAATGAAGTTTCCGGCACCAAAGAAAAAAGAAAACAACATTAAGCTTACGGGAATGATTAAGGACATAGACATTTTATTGGGTGACATTGGGATTTTTCTCCTCTTCTCTATATATATTTAGACACCTAAAAAAATATTTAGTTCTGTGAAATGATAAAAAGAAACCTTCTGCTGGTGTTCAGCAGAAGGTTTCAGAGCATAACTAGTTTAAGAACTACTTAAGGATGAATCATTTAACTACTAAACGGAAATATTTTTTCTTACCCTTACGAATCAGAAGGCTCTTTTCCTCGTCGAACATGTCCTCAGCCAGTGCAGCCTCGGGATCGCTCAGAACAGAGTCTTTTACAGTTAAACCGCCTTGGGTAATCATTTGACGCGCTTCGCGCTTGCTGCTGAATACCTTTGCAGCAGTCAGAACATCAATAACCTTAGCGGTCATATCAGCAGAAGTAATTTCAATTGTAGGAACATTGCTCATATCAGCACCGCCGCCAAAGAGGGCTTCAGCTGCTTGTTGAGCCTTGATTGCCTCTTCTTCACCATGGATGAGCTTGGTAACCTCAAAGGCCAAAACCTTTTTAGCTTCATTAATAGCTGCATCTTTGAGTGCTGCCAGACGACGAACCTCGTCCATAGGCAGGAAGGTTAAGAGGCACAGGCAGTTTTCAACATCGCTGTCGTCAACATTGCGCCAGTATTGATAGAAATCGTACGGAGAGGTTTTCTCCGGATCAAGCCACAGAGCACCTTTTTCGGTTTTGCCCATTTTGCGGCCATCGCTGGTGGTCAGCAGCTTGCAGGTCATGCAGTAAGCAGGTTTTTGCTCTTTGCGGCGAATCAGTTCAACGCCAGCCAGCATGTTGGACCATTGGTCGTCACCGCCCAGCTCCATGATGCAGTTGTAATCATTATGCAGCTTCCAGAAGTCGTAGCTTTGCATAATCATATAGTTGAATTCAAAGAAGGTCAGGCCCTTCTCCCAGCGCTTTTTAAAGCATTCTGCAGTCAGCATGCGGTTAACGGAAAAATGTACGCCAACCTCGCGCAGCAGCTTGATGTAGTTCAGGTCCAACAGCCAATCAGCATTGTTAACGATGATTGCCTTGTCTTCGCCAAAGTCAATGAAACGGCTCATTTGTTTCTTGAAGCAAGCGATGTTGTGAGCAATAAACTCGGGGGTGAGCATTTTGCGCATTTCATCCTTGCCACTGGGGTCGCCAACCATGCCGGTGCCGCCGCCAAGAAGGACGATAGGACGATGTCCTGCCTTTTGCATGTGAGCCATGAGCATTAATGCAATAAAGTGGCCAACGTGCAGACTGTCAGCAGTAGGATCAAAGCCAATATAAAAGGTAATTTTTTCCTTTTCTAATAATTCTCTGATTTCTGCTTCGTGAGACATTTGTTTTACGAAGCCGCGTTCTTGCAATACGTCAAAAACAGACATTTAAATGATAACCTCCTTAAAAGATTTAAGCCTAAAATGCAGGCGTATAGTCATAATAACTGATTATACACTATACAATGGATTTTAGCAATGAATTAGGAAAAAATAAAGCACAGAACAATAAAAATGCTCTGTGCTACGATACTAATGTCCACTAAAAAGTGTAAATAGACGGCTTAGTCTAAATGAGATGTACAATGAGGGCAACGGGTTGCCTTGTCATCAATAACGGACTTGCAATAAGGACAACGACGAGGGTCTGGTTTGGGAGCTTCAGCAGGCTTCAGCTTGTTGATTTGTTGCACCATGATAAAGACAATCAGAGCCAAAATAAGAAAATCCAGCACGGTATTGATAAACTTGCCATATGCTAAAACAGGAGCACCCGCCTTTTTTGCCAGCTCCAGAGTAGCATATTCCTTGCCATTTAGACTGATAAAAAGATCAGTAAAATCAACCTTGCCCATGGCCATGCCAATAGGCGGCATAATTACATCATTAACGATAGATGTAACAATTTTGCCAAAGGCACCGCCAATAATAACACCAACGGCCATATCTATTACATTGCCGCGCATGGCAAATTTTTTAAATTCATCAAACATTAAAATATACCTCCTTTAAACAATTAATTAAGGATATTCTATTTATTTGTGAAAAATCCTGCTGCTTGACGTAAAACTGCTGGTGACTTATAATTAAATGGACAGAATTCTGCGGCAACGCAGGTTTATTAATGATAGTTAATTTTAGGAGGATAATAATATGATGCGTGAAGATTTAATTGTACCTGGCGAAGGTGAAGAAAATTACGTCCTGGCCCGTGATGCCCGTGTAATCACCATTCCCTTTTCTCCTCTGGAAGAGCGTATGCAAAAAGAAAAACCGGTTGTATTTGAACGTCTGCAAAAGCTGAAAGCAATCATTGGCGAGGAAACCTTCAAACGCCTGGTTTCCAGAGTTCGCAACATCAACTATGCTGATACCCGCATTATGCTGGTAGCAGAAAGCGAGCTGCACCGTACCAATATTGAAAGAGAAATTTTGCCTGCAATTGCAGAAGCATTTGAAGTAACCAGCATCCGCGTGGTAACTCAAGGTTAATTTTATAGGCTGATTAAAGCGCTTGCTGATGAGGTAAGCGCTTTTATTTTTGAATTGTGAAAAATATTAAAAAAATATTTCAGAAAAATGCTTGACATATCCATGAAAGTACTTTATAATACATCATGTTGCTAGCGAGCAACACAAAAATGTCGGGGCGTGGCGCAGTTTGGTAGCGCGCTTGTTTCGGGTACAAGAGGCCGTGAGTTCGAATCTCGCCGCCCCGACCATATTAAAAACTCTGGAAACCGCTTGAAATGGCGGTTTTTTCTATTTTAGGGAGTAAACAACTCTTTTGTAAAAGTGAAAAAAACGAGAATTGTCTACGGATTGTCTACGGAACTAAATAAGCCTAGATAATGGGTGCTAATCACACATTATAATTAACAAAAATACTGTATAAACATAAAGAACCGAGGTTTTTGCCTCGGTTCTTATTTATTTCACAATAAATTCACAATTTTATTTTCATAGAAGTCAATTGCCTTCTGATGAGTGCCTTTGAGAGGCAGTGCGTAGGTGTGGCGAGTAAACTCTGCATCACTATGACCTAACAGTTCGCAGATGTCTTCAACGCTTACGCCCTGGTCACGCAGGTTGCTGCCGAAGCTGTGACGGAAGTCATGCAGGCGCATTGCTCTTAGTTCTGGGTGGTCCTCAAAGAACATATTGATATACTTATTCTTCTTTTTGAAATCTCTCCAACGCTTTTCTACGTAGTCCTTAGAATGAGGTCGGCCGTCATCGGGGAATACATAAAGAAGGTTATAGTCATTCTTCCAAGCTGGCTCCAGATACTCAGCTTCTATTTGCGGATCACGTAGCTGCTCCCAGCGCTTGCGTTTAGCTTCTCTTTGGCAGCCATCAATATATTTGATATATTCATTGATTTCAGCCTTTGCGTACTGGAGGAGTGGAATATTCCTCTCAGAGGTTTTTGTTTTCAGCTCTGCAAGTCTAAGCTTACCTTTTCTACGACTGAGGTTATTGGTAATACTGATTCCCTCAGGCGAAATCTTATTACGCTGCACGCCACAAATCTCAGAAATGCGCAGGCCACAGAATGATGCCAGGAGAAGGGGAAGGTATAAATCGGGATACGCCTCTGATTTTACTATCTTTAATATCTCCATAACATTTTCAATAGGTGTGTGAATGCCCTGCGGTTCGCTCTTGGGTGGGAGTTTTAACCTTCTTGCCGGAGATTTGTAAATTAGATCCACATCAGATGCCCAGGTAAAAGCACTGCGTAAAAAACTTAAATCCTCTCTGATAGTATTCTGCGCCAGCTCGCCTCGTTCCATTCTGTCATAGAGGTGCTTACGGAGAGATTCTACATCTAATACGGTGGCTTTTTGCAAAGGACGAACGGCAAGCGGGTGCTTTTTGATGCGGGTTATAGTACAACGGTACTGGGTTAAAGTGGATTCCCTCAGCTCAATCTTTGTATCATAAAATGCATCCAGCATTTCGCCTACAGTCATCTTAGTTGGCTCTATATATGTACCTGTGTTGTAGGCCTGCTTTGCCTCAACCTCGGCCGCCTGAGCTTCCTTTTTTGTGGCATAGCCAACGGTAGAGTAAATGCGTTTATAGTTGCCGTCAGGTAGCAGCTCGCCTGTAGAAAAGGAATAGTAGTAAGGCTTTTGACGGCCTTTTTTAGTGATTATGGACATAAAAAATCAGCTCCTTTACTTTAAAATTGGGTGTAGTGTAGCAGAGCTGATTAAAATTTGTTATAATTAAATGGTAATCAGCTCTATTCGTGGTAGTTTGGGGTTATTACGTTGTCCCTCGGTGTTGGTAGCACCGGGGGACTTTTTTATGATTTGCGATATAATAAGATAAGCGAAGATTGAGGGTTTTAAAACATCATATTTAAGGAAAACAACGCTAAATAGACATTGCAGAATTGCATATAATTGGTACAATATAATTAAGTTAACTCGTGAAGGAAGAAAGCTGGGTTCCCGAATGGGAGTAGGTGGTTTACAC
>Burrito_p2__coassemble_415_pt1 | contig 53889 bp, 44 predicted proteins | sample Burrito_p2__metabat2_high_PE_003 | metagenome-assembled genome bin Burrito_p2 | reverse complement strand
ACCGCACACAAATTCTGCCGTCGCTTCGCTTATTGTACCCAGCGCAATGGGCGTTTAAAAATTTCTCCTTAACGCAGAGTAAGATAATTACTGCTAAACTCATTACAATTATCATTACTCGGAGCGTATAGAAATTTTAGACCATAAGCTGCTGGTACAATCGAAGCAAGGCTAACAGCACTTGCATTCACCGCACACAAATTCTGCCGTCGCTTCGCTTATTGTACCCAGCGCAATGGGCGTTATAAATTTCTCCTTAGCGCAGAGTAAGATAATTGCCCATATTACCCTACAATTATATTTACTAACAAAAATACCGCTGATGCTCAGCACCAGCGGTAAATTATAACACTATATTAAGCTTTTAAATTAGCAATAGCCTCAGCTACATCAGCTGCACCATATACATAGGAGCCTGCAACCAGTACGTTAGCGCCAGCTTCACGTACCAGCTTGGAGGTTTTATCATTAATGCCACCATCAACCTGAATATCTACGTTTAAGCCAGCTTCATCAATCATAGCACGCAAACGTTTAATTTTAGAGGTGATATCAATAAAGGATTGACCACCAAAGCCAGGGTTTACGGACATCAGCAAAACCATATCTACATAGGGAAGAATTTCTTCAATAGCACTTAAAGATGTGCCCGGATTTAAAGCAACGCCAGCCTTCATGCCTTCAGCATGAATTTGCTGTACGCAGCGATGCAAATGCTTAGTGGCTTCTGCATGAACTACGATTTGGTCAGCGCCTGCAGCCTTAAAATCAGCAATATATTTTTCCGGGTCATTTACCATTAAATGGCAATCAAAGAACATTTTAGTAACCTTACGCACTGCTTTAACAACAGGTGCACCAAAGGTCAGGTTAGGCACAAAGCAGCCATCCATAACATCAATATGAACCCAATCTGCGCCTGCAGCCTCAATTTTTTTAATTTCGTCACCTAAAATAGAAAAATCAGCGGATAAAATAGACGGTGCAACTAAAGTTTTCATTTTCTTCCCTCTTTCTCCTTTAATTCTTTCAGCTCATTTAAAATAGTTGTATATGATTCATAACGACTTGCAGCAATCTTACCTGCAGCTACAGCCTCCTTAATACCACACACTGGCTCATGGGTGTGAGTACAGGGACAAAACTTGCAACCAACCTCATAGGCGGCAAACTCACGGAAGGCAGGTTCAAAGTTAACCTCTGTCATACCCTCTAAAAGTAAATTACCAAAACCAGGTGTATCAGCAATATAGCCTTCATCAAATGGTAAAAGCTGTGCATAACGTGTAGTATGCTTGCCGCGACCAATCTTTTCACTTACCTGACCAGTACGCAAATCCACACTGCTATCAATAGCATTAATAGTAGACGATTTACCTACGCCCGAAGGACCACCAAAGGCGCAGATTTGTCCACGCAGACGCTGACGCAGCGGCTCCACACCTTCACCACTAACAGCTGCAATAGGATAAACCTCGTAGCCTAAGGGCTCATATACACCTTTAATCTGCTCAACAACGCCATCTGCGGCTAAATCCATCTTGTTCAGCACCAGGATTGCAGGAATCTTTGCCAGCTCTGCCAAGGCCAGCAGCTTGTCTGCAATAAGATAGCTAAAGTCAGGTGTAGCACAGGCAAAGGTTACAACAAATAAATCAAGATTTGCCATAGTAGGACGCATCAAAAAGTTTTTACGAGGCAGAACGGATAAAATCATACCCTCAGTGCCTTCAGCCTCAAAGCTTACCATATCTCCTGTTGCCAAAGAAAAACGATTTTGCTTCATTTTACCCTTTACTTTACAGGTATATATTTGCTCAGGCTCGCCAACCTCAGCTACATTAACATAATAGTAGCCATTATAATTCTTAATTACTCTTCCTTGTAATTTTATCTTACTCACAAGCTTTTCTCCTGCACAACAGCTCCGTCAACAATAAATTGAACCTTAGCCTTACCTAAATACTCAACCTTTTGACGAATACGTACGCCGCCACGTTGACTGCCGCTATAAAGAGTTTCCTTACCGTTATTATCCTCTAGAACAACCTTTACCTTGTATTTTTCAGAGCCAGAACCAGGAACTACAAAATCAATATAATTGCTGATTTTGACACCGCCATCAGAAACGGTAATGATTACAGGATCACCCTCAGCCAGTTTAACGCCTGCGTTGGGAGTGGTTGCCATAACGGTGTCTCTAGGAACACTGCTATCACTAATTGTTTTAATCTCGCCAACCTTAAGTCCAGCTTTTTTCAGAAGCTTTTCAGCATCCTTCAGCTTTTGTCCAACCAGATTAGGAATTTCCTTGTCGCCCTCGTTTAGGAGAATATCGACTTCACTCCCCTTAGGAGCCTTGTCGTCAGCCTTAGGAGATGTGCTAATTACAGAGCCAATTTTATATTTTTTGTCATATGTCTTGTTGATTTTACCAACGGTAAAGCCAGAATCACGCAGCAGCTGCTCCGCCTTATGAATAGACATATTCTCTAGATTAGGTACAGCCTTCAGCTCTGCACCACGACTAATTGTCAGGGTAATCTGGCTACCAGCTCTACGCTTTTCACCAGCCTTAGGGAATTGCTCCATAACCGTACCAGGCTTGTATTTACTATCGCCATATTCTTCATTAAGCTCTACCTCGAAATCATATTTATCAAGGGTACGCTGAGCTTCTACGACGGTCATATTGATAACATTAGGAATCTCTACAACCTCTCTGCTTCTGCCAAAGATAAAATGAGCCATAACTGAAATTGCAACAACAACAGCAGTAACCAACAGAAGGATGTTCATAAAATTCCATTTTCGTTTTACTCTTGGCATATTTTCACCAGCCCTAGCATCAGATTTTTGTTCCTGCTCAGCAGCCTCAGAAGCAACATCAGCTGTACGCAACTTTTCCAAAGCACCTGCACGAACAGGACTCATAATCATAGTCGCACCATCGTCCGCATCAGCAGCACTTACCAAAGGAACAGTAATAGTTTCATTCAGCTCATGCTTATAATCCTCACTGCTAAAAGGAAACAGATGCATTTTCAGCTTCAGCAAATCACGACGCATATCTCCTGCAGTTGCATAGCGCTCCTCACAGCGCTTAGCCATAGCCTTATCAATAATATCCTGCATACCCTCCGGTACATCGTCTAAATAGCTGCTCAGTTTTGGCACAGGACGCTCCACATGCATCATAGCAACAGCAACAGGAGTGTCACCATTGTAGGGAACCTTACCTGACAGCATTTCAAAAATAACAACGCCTAAGGAATAAACATCGCTACAGGCAGTAATGTTGCCTCCACTAGCCTGCTCTGGTGAAATATAATGAACAGAGCCCATAACCTCTTTAGTATAAACCATGGTTTGGCTGCTCACCATCTTAGCAATACCAAAATCTGCAATCTTGGGATTTAGATTTTTATCTAATAGAATATTTTGTGGTTTAATATCACAATGAATAATATTATGACGATGAGCGTGCTGCAATGCATCTGCTAAACGTACAGCAATCTCCAACACAAAGCTTAAAGGCAGCTTGTGCTCCTTCATATATTCCTTTAATGTTACACCGTCAACATATTCCATAACGATATATTGACCAGTCTCATCAGAAATTACATCATAAATATTGATAATATAGGGGTGAACAAGACGTGCAGCAGATTTAGCCTCTCTACGGAACTGTGCCAACAGCTCTTTATCAGCCAAATACTGGTCTCGCAGCATTTTTACCGCCACATTGCGGTCAAGCAGCTCATCATGAGCTAAGAATACCTCGGCCATGCCGCCATAGCCAATAGGACGGATTATTTTATAGCGTCCGTTCAATATGGTTTTGGTATTATTATCCATTCAAGCTTTCCTCCCCAAAGCGACCTAGGTCTATGATAATTAAGGAAACATTATCACGACCACCATTATTTAGTGCCCTTTCCAAAAGCTGTGCTCCTGCCTCTTCCACATCCTCCAAGGCGATTAGCTCTGCTATTTCCTCATCCTTGAGCATATCAGTAAGTCCATCACTGCATAAAAGGAGCCTATCATCAGACTGTACCTCAAACTGCAGCAAATCAGCATTAATTTTCTTCTCCACACCAACAGCCTGCAGCAGCATATGACGCTGAGGATGCACCAAAGCCTCTTCAGGAGTAATTTTTCCCTCCTGTAACAGCTTTTCTACATAGGTGTGATCCTTTGTTAGCTGCTTAAGCTGATTATCTCTAAAAAGATATAGACGACTGTCACCAATGTGGCAGCAGTAGGCCTTATTATCTCCTGGCAGATACAGTGCTGTCATGGTAGTACCCATACCATTATAGCTAGTATTATTTATGGACATTTTATGTACATGTTCGTTGGCTTTACTTAAGGCATCTAAAAGAACAGTCTCTGCATCGCTCTTGTCATCATGACGTAAGCTGTGAGTTGCAGCCTCAAAAGCCTTGATAGTAGAACGACTAGCAATTTCTCCTGCCAAGTAGCCACCCATGCCATCTGCTACAGCAAAAAGATGGGGTTCTCTTATTAGCAGTGAATCTTCATTATTTTCCCTTACTAAGCCAACATGAGTCTTGCTTATTACACGCATTTATTTGTTCCCCTGTTCCTTGGCAAACTTAGCCCGCAGCTGGCCGCAGGCAGCGTCAATATCCTTACCCATTTCCTTGCGCACCGTTGCATTAATACGGTTCTTTTGCAAAATTTTCAAAAAGCGTTCCACAGCTATCTTGGACGGACGCTCAAAGCCCTGCTCCGGCACAGGATTAGCCGGAATAAGATTAACTGTAGCATGCTTATAGCGCAGGAAATTACTTAACAGCTCTGCATCCTGAGGGCTGTCGTTTTTATGCTTCAATAAAATATATTCATATGTTACCTGACGTCCACCAACCTGACTATATGCTTCAGCAGCACCAATAACATCTACGAAGGGAAAGCCCTTCTCCACAGGCATCAGCTCTAAACGCAGGTCAGAACGTACCGCATGAAGGGAAATAGCCAGGTTAATAGGCTTGCCCTCCTCAGCTAAACGTTGAATGCCAGGAATAATACCACAGGTAGAAATAGTCATGTTACGATAGCTCATGAAGCAGGTATCCTCACGATGGAGAAAATCCAGTGCACCTAAAACATTATCATAGTTCAACATCGGTTCACCGCTACCCATAACAACTACACGACTAACCATAGCATTTTTGCTACGCAAGCGCTCATTAAAAAGATACACCTGAGCAATGATTTCTGCTGCGGACAGATTACGCACACAGCCATTTAAGCCGCTAGCACAAAAGGCGCAATGCATATCACAGCCAACCTGACTGGAAACGCACACGCTATAGCCATAATCATGGTGCATCAATACCGTTTCCACAGAATTACCATCAGGTAAACCAATTAACAGCTTACTAGTAAGACCATCAGTAGAGTTTTGCTCACGCAATATCTTAAGCTCTCGCGGTAAAACAGAAAAATTTTCCTCTAAAACAGCAATATCATTTTTGCTCAGATTACGCATCTCTTCAAAATTGAAAACTGATTTTTGATATAGCCACTGAAAAACCTGCTTAGCGCGGAATTTTTTTAAGCCTAAAGCAAGAAAGCGCTCCTCTAGCTCCTTAGGTCCTAATCCAAAAATATCATGCTTTAACATAAGTAAAGTACCTCAATTTATTTATACACAGACTATTTATCAGAATAATCTCTGCTTTTTATTCGCTTTGACGTTTTTCTAGCACACAGATATAGAAACCATCAGTACCATCATTTTGTGGCAGTAGCTGCAGCTCGTCTACCAGCTCCCCTGTAAGCGGATGCTTAAAGGGAACACGCTGCCATTCAGGCTTAACCTGCAAGAACTCCTCTACTAAATAATGGTTTTCTGCCTGTTCAATGGTGCAGGTACTATAAATCAAGCGACCGCCATCTTTAACATAGCGGCAGGCATTGCGCAAAATCTTTAGCTGCAGCGGTGGAAATAGCTTCAGCTCGTTACGTTTTTTACGCCAGCGTGCCTCCGCTCTACGGCGTAAAACACCAAGGCCGGAGCAAGGAGCATCAACTAATACTCTATCAAAGCTTTTACCCCATTCTGGCTTGAAAATTGTGCCATCACTAAGCTGCGGCTTGATGATACTAATGTTTAAGCGCTCTGCATTTTCTGCAATCAGCTTCAGCTTATGCTCATGTACATCACAGGCAATAATTTCACCTTTATTTTCCATCAGCTGTGCCACATGAGTGGTTTTGCCACCAGGCGCACTGCACATATCCAGCACCCTCATGCCAGGCTCTGCACCAACAACAGATCCAACCAACATAGAGCTTTCATCCTGCACATAAAAGGCATTTTCCAGCTTAGCAAATACGCTGCTCAGTGAAGGCATTCTATCACAAACAATACCGTCCTCGCTCCATTTAGATGCATGACATTCTGCGCCGGCCTCCTCCAAATCAGACAAAAGCTGCTGCCTAGTTGTTGTCAGAGTATTAGTACGCATACAAACGGGAGCAGGAGTATTATCAAACTGCAGCAGCTTTTCCACGCCCTCACGGCCGTAGGGACCAAGCCAACGCTTAATCAGCCAGCGGGGATGAAAATACTCTAAGGACAAATAACCAGCATCGTCCTCCTCCGCATCAGGGAACTTAAATTCTCCTGCTGCCTGCTTACGCAACAGACTGCGCAATACTGCGTTAACAAACTTGGCGCTACCCTCATTGCTCAGGCTTCTTGCCAGCTTAACAGCCTCATTACAGGCTGCAGAATCAGGAATTCTATCCATATACAAAAGCTGGTATGCACTGATACGCAGTACGCTTAGAATTTCCTTTTCAATTTTATCCAGTGGTCTGGTAACACATTGCTGCAAATACCAATCAATAGTACCAACAGCCTTGATAGTGCCATATACAAGCTCTGTCAAAAGACGTCGCTCTAAATCATCTAAGGGATTATTACGCAGAAACTTATTAACTGCAATATTAGTATAGGCTCCATCAACAAGCACCTGCTGCACAATAATTGCAGCCGCACTACGAGCATTAACTAGCATTTTTTTTGCCATTAGCTTCCTCTTTATCTAAAAACACTAAAATAGCTTCTTCTAATTTATCAATATCAACACGTGTGTTAAAGCAGGGTCCAAAGGGACGTTCATTGAGTACGCCTAAAACCGGTAACGGGAAAACATCCTGAATACCGCTTGTCAAATCACGTTCACAGGCAACAGCCACAATAGCCTTTGGTCTGGCCTGCTTTACCATTTGCCTTGCCAAGGTACCACCTGTAGCAACTGCTACAGAACAGCCATACTTATGGGCCAGCGCCAGCATAGCGCCAACACTACAGCCACCACATTGCTTACAATTTTCTACGTTGCGGGTAATTTTATGCACGCAGGTATCCTTTTGAATACAATGAGGCGTCAAAATCATAATTCTATTGCCTGGTACCTTTACTCTATGCTGCAACACTAAATTATTGCTTACCTCAATAAAGGACTGCTCAATTTTAACTCTGGGAATATTAAAAAGACGACCTAAAACCACCGCAAAGGGAAACAGGATATTAATCGCCTTCCAAGCCCAAAAATAGAACAGCTTCATAATAGGAATACCTAAAAGAGCCATTACAATGCCTACAACACCTGTCATAAGAGCAAAAACAATTGCCATACTAAAGATGCCAAAAATAGCAGGCAGATAACGATGTATTTGTGCCAAGCCAGGCACAGTAACCTTCCAGACAATATAGACCATTACAGCACCAACTAAAGCACTAATGGAGGTCAGGGCCATAAAAATACGTTTCTTGGGTTTAAAAATTGTTTCCGTCATTTTTGGAAAAGATCCTCTTTTATTACTTTTAACATATTTTAGGAATAGAGCTTACGCCTCTGCACCTAAAACATCGCCCTCCTGAACGCCACGTCCATTAATAAATACCTGGGCAGGCATTCTTTTTTTAGATTCAGGCTGAACCTCTAAAATTTCGAGCAAAACGTCACCGCAGGCAACCTTAAAGGTTTTCTTGGACACCTCTACTACAGTACCAGGCACAGCCTTAGCAGTCTCACTAGTAACACGGCTGCACCACAGCTTTAGGCTTTTGCCATTAGGAAGCTTGGTGTAGGTGCTAGGAGCAGGATTAAAGCCGCGAATAAGATTGTGCACCTCAGCAGCAGGCTTAGACCAATCAATTCGCTCCATGCTTCTGTCCAGTAAGGTTGCATAGGTTGCTTCAGCATTATTTTGCGGAACTGCCTTTACAGTGCCAGCCTCAAGACCATCAATGGTAGTCAAAAGCAGCTTAGCGCCTTCCTCCATTAATGCGTCATGCAGCTCGCCCATAGTAGTTTCCTCACCAATAGGAACAACAACCTTAGACAGCATATCACCAGTATCCATGCCGATATCCATTTGCATAATAGTTACGCCAGACTCCATTTCGCCCTTAATTATAGCGTACTGGATGGGAGCAGCACCACGATACTTAGGCAGTAAAGAAGCATGAACATTAATGCAGCCATATTTAGGCATTTCTAAAATTGCCTTAGGCAAAAATTGACCAAAGGCAGCAACTACGATTAAATCTGGATTAAAGCTTTGCAGCAGGTCAATAACCTCCTGATCCTTAACCTTTAATGGCTGATGCACTTCAAAGCCGTGCTCTAAAGCATACTCCTTTACAGGAGTCATCAGCATTTTATTGCCACGTCCCTTCGGACGGTCTGGCTGAGTAAACACTGCGACAATTTCATGCTTGCCGCTTTCAGTCAGCGCCTTTAAGCTGCCAACTGCAAAATCAGGAGTTCCCATAAATACAATACGCATAGTGTGCTCCTTTCTTATCTAACAACATCAGTAGGCTTTTCTTTTTGCTTAGGAGTAATGGTTTGGGCTTTGTCAATAAAAAGAACACCCTCTAAATGATCCAACTCGTGCTGAACAGCAATTGCCAGCAGTCCGTCAGTTTGGAGCAGCATTCTTTCGCCAGTGCGGTCAGTATATTCGCACTCAACATACTCAGCACGTTCAACCTCACCTTCATAATCAGGTACGGATAAGCAGCCCTCGCCGCCAACAACACTGCCTTCTTTTTTAACAATAACAGGATTAATCATTTCATAAACGCCTTCGCCTACGTCAATAACCACAACACGCTTAGAAACACCAACCTGAGGAGCTGCCAAGCCAACGCCGTCAGCAGCATACATGGTCTCAGTCATATCCTTCAGTAAACGAACCAGTTTTTTATCAATGCGCTCCACAGGAGCAGCAACTTTACGCAGCACCGGATCACCAGCAACTACAATTTTTAATTTTGCCATAAAAAAATCCTCCTTAAAAATACTCTATCTGAAAATTGGGACAAAAAGTCCACTTTACTATCCTAACATAGTATTATACCACAAACTCCCCTGCAGTTGCACGCTTAAGCAAAAGAAAAAGCAGATAGCACGAAGCTATCCGCTGAATTACAATTTCATTTATAAATATTTATGGAATATATGTGATATGTTGTCATAACATCACAATTTTGAAAATTTACAATCGCAATTAGAAGTTGCACACTTTTTGAAACTCAAACTGCGTAAATCTTGTCGAGCTCGTTCTCAAATAAATCATCAAGTGTTTTGTAACCTAGAATTTTCATAGGTAATAAATTACACCAATCAGCTGTAAACAGAATATCTTCAAAATATCTTCAAACAGTATTCAATCCACTTAATTGACTCTATTTATCACAAATGCTAAAATACAAGTATAATAAAATTTACATTTTTTGATACATAGACATTACACTTTTAAAAGCTAGCGCTTTCTACAACCCGTAAAAGATAAACTTATGTGAAAAGATGCTTAGATGTACAGCGGTTACCGCTAATGTATAATGCTCTTATCACTATAACTTTAATACGTTAGATAACTAATAAAATCAGGAGGTGTCACAAATGATTTATCCATATATGACATTAAAGGATGAAACAGAGGTTGTATTTACCAATGTTTTTGAAGAAAATGGTATAAAAAAAGTAGAGGTTCACTTTGAACGCCCCACAGACGATGGATTTGATACTGCACGTTGCCAGCTTCCTAGCTATAAATGGTTAGTTAAGGATGGCTTTTCAGATCAGGAAATAGCTTTTTTCGAACAATTTTTACAAGCTAATGCCCATCTTTTTTATAAATATGGTGCATCAGGAGGATTAAAAATTGCCTAGTTTATTTACAATTTTAGGTTATAAGGTTTATTTTTGGTCAAACGAAGGCTTAGAACCAATTCATGTACATATTAGTAAAGGACGGCCTTCGCCAAACTCTACCAAAATATGGTTAACTAAAAATGGCGGTTGTATTTTAGCTAGCAACTCTGACCTCATTCCCGAAAAAGACCTTAACCAGCTAATGGAAATTATTGAAGCTCAGTTTTTTATGATTTGCCTTGAATGGAAAAAGCATTTTCTTGTTGATGAAATTAAATTCTATTGCTAATGCATATAAATCGCCCTGCTCGTCATTACGACTAGCAGGGCATTTTTTGTACCATTATTATATTATCCCTTGGCGTTTTAACTCGTTTACACTGCATGCCATAGTTTGCATACCATGCTTGGCACCAGTCTGCAAATAGGAGCTAATCTGGCAGGTACGTCCTTCGCGAATAAGGCTGCGCAATGCATCCGTCACTACCAGCACCTCAAAGGCACCAACCCTGCCTTTCCCATCACGACGTAGCAAAAGCCGCTGGCATACCACACCCTGTAAACAATCTGCTAGCTGAGCCTGCACCTGCTGCTGATGCTCTGATAAAACATCAAGAATCCTATTAATGCTACTGACTGCGTCCGTAGTATGAATAGTTGCCAAAACAAGGTGTCCCGTCTCCGCCGCCGTCAAAGCTGTAGCCATCGTGTCAGCATCACGCAGCTCACCCACTAAAATAACATCAGGGTCCTCTCTTAAGGCTGCACGCAGACCGCTGGCAAAGGACTGCGTGTCCCTTCCCACCTCGCGCTGATTAATAAGACAGCTTCCCTCAGGATATATATACTCCACAGGGTCCTCCAAAGTGATAATATGCATCTGCTTTTCCTTATTAAGCTTGTTAATCAAGGCAGCTAACGTCGTTGATTTTCCGCTGCCAGTAGGCCCACCAATAAGCACCAAGCCCTGCTTTAGCTCCGCCAGACTAATTATGCTTGGTGGCAAGCCAAGCTCCTTGCAATCAGGTGGATTACTCTTAATAATGCGTATAGCAATGGACAATCCCTGCCGTTGGCGAAAAATATTAAGCCTAAAGCGCTCCTGCCCTGCATTAACAGCACAGTCCACCTGTCCCATTTTATTTAGAACAGCTAAATCCTCACTTGATAAAAGCTCTGCTGCTAAGCCCTCCAATTCCATAGCAGATAAGCTATTTGCCTTCAAAAAGCTTATTTCTCCATGAACACGCACCCTAGGTACAGCACCAGCTGCCAAATGCAAATCAGATGCTCTTAGCCGTTGAGCCTCCTCCAATAGCTCAAAAATCATAAAATGCCCTCTTGCATCAGCTCCATAATAGTTGTATAACCATCAAGTACCTTAGCAACAGCATCCTTTCGTACACCCTCAAAGCCTTCTGCAGCAGCATTTTTCATCAGGCTCTGCTCTGATACTCCCTGCGAAATTATGCTGCCAAGCTCCGTACTTACAGCAAATACCTCATGAAGAGCAATGCGTCCATTATAGCCCGTACCATTGCAATGAGGACAGCCCGTTCCCCTACTTAAAAGCACATTCTTTCTACCGTCAATTCCCAAAAGCTCTTTTTCTGCAGCACTAGCTTTATAGGTAGTAATACAACGCGGACAAATTTTTCTTACTAAACGCTGTCCCACAACGCCACGCAGCGCCGCTGCCAAAAGATAGCGTGGAATTCCCATATCAAGAAGCCTTGACACTGCCCCTATGGCAGTATTGGTATGTAATGTAGAAAAAACCAAATGACCTGTCAACGCTGCCTGCAGAGCAATAGCTGCCGTTTCCTCGTCACGAATCTCTCCAACCATAATAATATCAGGGTCCTGCCTAACAATAGAACGCAAACCCTTAGCAAAGGTTAGCCCTGCCCTTAGATTGACATTAACCTGATTAATTCCTACAAGCTTGTACTCCGCAGGATCCTCAATAGTAACAATATTAACATTGTTTTTATTAAGCTCATTTAATGTGGCATACAAGGTTGTTGTCTTGCCACTACCTGTAGGGCCGGTAAGCAAGATCATGCCATTGGGCGCAGTATACAGCTTTTTGTATTTTTCTGCATTTTGTGGCAAAAAATGCAGCTTATCCAAGGATAAAAATCTTTGCTCCTTGCTAAGTATACGAATAGCAACCTTTTCTCCTAGTGTTGTAGGCAAAGTTGCGATACGCAAATCAGCCTTTAGGCTTTCCATTTCCAAATGTCCGTCCTGTGGCAAACGCTTTTCTCCAATATCTAAGCCACCAACAATCTTCAAGCGCGATAACCAGGATAAATATGTGCCGTTATCAATAAATCCGTAATCCTGAAGCTTACCATCTATTCTAAGTCGTATCCGTGCCTCTGTTCCCATTGGCTCTAGGTGGACGTCACTAGCCCGCTGACTAATTGCAAATATCAGCATATCGTCCACCATCCGTATAGATTTACTGCCTCCTTTCTTAAAAATATTTTTTACTACTCCATTTTTTACAGCTAAACCAAAGTCCGTAAAAAAGGCCTCCTTCCGAAACATTTACAGTAATCATATTTTAGCACACCTACACTAAAAATCAAGTATAACTTTTTGCTTAAACTTGTTAAAAAGAAACAATCGTAGTATAATTATACTTGCAATAAAATTTATTTGTAAAGGAGAAGTCATGAACAAGAGCTATGATTAAAACTACTTGCAGTATACAACGGAGTAGTACAAAATTTTTATTTATAGGAGGATGGCTTTTAAGCGTTTGCGCTGCGTTTCCCTGTATAAGCTATGCACAGGCAACAGATAAACCACTGCGCAATCCTTTTTTACCACCAGCGCCACAGGTACGAGCTTTAACGCCCCTACCAACAGCAGCACCTCCTATGACAGAAGCAGCTGTCTACAAGCTTAACCACGCCTTAGCAGAGGATGTAAAAAACACTCTCGCAGTGGTATTTCCCAATACAGGAATGAGCTATGACAGCAACACCAATAGTCTTATTTTTATTGGTACACCTATGGAGCACCAGCGCCTTAGCAGGCTTTTACCAGCACTAGATGTAGCCACTAAGCAGGTCACCTTAGAGGCTAAGCTAATAGCCATCAGTGAGGATGCCAGCAAACAGCTAGGCGTTAACTGGAGCTGGGACAAGCTTCCACAAAAATCTGACCACGACAAAGATGATGATACTGATTATGACGGCAGCTTTAAATTCTGGCGAGGCTATGCCTTTAATTTTAACGCCACCTTAAATGCACTTCTTGCCAATGGTAAAGCTAAAATTTTAGCAAAGCCACGAATAATTACTATTCCAGGCAAGGAAGCAAGTATATTTATTGGTGACCATATCCCTGTCCAGACTGAAAAGCATGATAGCAGCGGCACCTACACCAGTACAGAATATATTGATGCAGGTATCCAGCTAAAATACAAGCCTATTATCAGCAGTATAGATGGCCTTGTTACGGCTCAGGTCCATACAGAGGTCAGCACGCCCACACTTATAAGCGAGCTGAAGAATTATCGTATAACCAGTCGTAGCGCCAACACCCACGTGCGTATGCGCAGTGGCGAAACACTCATTATAGGTGGTCTTATTAACGAAGAGGAGCAGCGCAGTCTGCAAAAGGTTCCGCTACTCTCAAGCATTCCTCTTTTAGGTGAATTATTCAAAAACCGCACTACTAAAAGGAGTAAAACCGAGGTTTTGATAATACTCACACCCTATGTTACGGATGCAGGCGAATCTCCTGCCATCTACAACGAGGAGGAAATAGACTCTAACGTAACAAAGGCCCCAGCTATGGTAAAATAGCTTTAGTCCGCAGCATTTAAACATATAGTTTTACTGCGTACTTTAGCACCTCTTACATATACGAAAACTAGAAATGAGCTTTTGATACAATGCAGTTTTGTCTGTTAGATTATATCACAAGCTCCTTATACTAAAATTATAAAGCCCGAGGCTTACTATTACAGTAAAGCTTCGGGCTTTTTAGCATTTTTATGTCATTTTTATATTACGTAGGATAATAGCTTATTTCAACAAGACTTGCAAGCTTATTTTACCAATAACTACTTTGCCATGTATCCTGCATATGTCCTTAGCTTATCGTGCTAAGACAAATCATATAGTCGCACTAGATTACGCTGGCAGGGTCTACATCAAAATACAAATTAGGCTGCTCCTTAAAGTCACTAGCCAAAAGTAGCTTTTTAACAGGCTGCATATCCTTTGCTCTAATCAAGATATTGAAACGGAACATATCACGCACCTTGGCAACCAGCGCCGGAAAAGGACCTGCAATCAAAACATCATCCAGCTCACCTGCCATTTGATGCTCCTGTAGGAAAAACACTATACGCTGTGCCAATGCCAGACCATCAGCCTCCACCTTGTCCCAAATAGTCAGCTTCAGCATTTGACTAAAGGGAGGATAATATAGCTCCTCACGAGCCATTAGCTCACTTCTGGCAAAGGTGTCATAATCCTGCTTAGCTGCCAAATGCACAATATTATTATCCGCATCATAGGCCTGAAAAATTACATGTCCAGGCTTATCGCCGCGTCCCGCACGACCTGCAGCCTGTGTCAGCAGCGAAAAGGTACGCTCCGTAGCTCTATAATCAGGCAAATTCAAGGAGCTGTCTGCTGAAAGCACACCTACTAATGTAACATTAGGAATATCGTGTCCCTTAGCTACCATTTGTGTACCTATAAGCACGTTACGCTCGCCAGCTGCAAAGCGACGCAAAATATCCTCATGGGCAAATTTTGCCGCCGTAGAATCCTGATCCATACGCAGTACACGAACCTCTGGCAGCTCTGCTAGCTGCTCCTCTGCCTTTTCCGTACCTGTGCCAAAGTATTTGATACGTCTGCTATGACAATTGGGGCATTCTGTAGGAACAGGTGCTGTATTGCCGCAATAATGGCAGAACAGGCGCTGCTCCTTAGCGTGATAAACAAGAGCTACTGCACAGTGAGGACAAACAATGGATTCACCACAATCACGACACATAACAAAGGTAGAATGTCCACGTCTATTTAAAAGCACAATAGCCTGCTCACCCTCAGCAGCAGTTTGCACTAATGCCTGCTGCAGCTTGCGAGACAGGACACCAAAATTTTTATCCTTCAGCTCCTGGCGCATGTCCACAATATCAACCTGAGGAAGCTGGCTGCCATTAGGACGATGAGTAAGGTGTAAATGAGTATATTTTTCTGTAATAGCATCATAATAGGTGCATAAATCAGGAGTAGCACTGCCTAAAATAAGTGGTGAACCTGTATTTTTACAGCGCTGCAAGGCTACATCCCTAGCGTGGTAATTAGGCCGTTCCTCCTGCTTATAGCTGCTTTCGTGCTCCTCGTCAATAATTACCAGACCAAGATTTTCAAAGGGCGCAAAAACCGCACTGCGCACACCAATCAAAACCTGAGCATCGCCAGTGCGCATTCTATACCACACGTCACCACGCTCATTTTGTGACAGCTTACTGTGTGCTACCGCAATATTATTACCAAACCATGCCTGAAAGCGCTTCACTAATTGTGCTGTCAAAGCAATTTCCGGCACTAGCATTAACACCTGCTTGCCACTAGCAACGGCATTAGCCGCAGCACGTAAATAAACCTCAGTCTTGCCGCTACCCGTAATCCCCTGTAGCAAAAAGGTTCGTGACGCACGCTCCTCCACTGCACTATTAATAAGCTCCACCGCATGCTGCTGCTCATCAGTCAAGGTTAAAGCCTGCTCCGGCTGCTGCACTCTATCATAGCTGTTGCGCAGCACACGTTTAACACCAGCTATAACAAAGTCCTTACCTTGCAGAGTTCGCATAGTAGCTGCACTAATTTCCTGCTCTGCCAGCTCCTGCACACTTAGCCAATCCTCAGCAGTGCTTAAAAACTCTAAAGCAGCAATTTGCGCCCTAGCTCTATTATTTAACAGCTTATTTTCTAATGCCTGTAAACCAGCATCACTAATCTTATAGGCAATAACAGTTTTTTCCTTCAGCTTTTCCGCATATTCATAATAAAGTAGTTTGCCCTTGGCATCCTTAATAGCCTGACGCTTAATACTAGTCTTTCCAGGAACAAAAAGTCGCATAGCCTCTGCCAAGGAGCACATATAATACTCCCCCAACCAGCGTGCTGTAGCCAGCATTTCTTCATCAAACCATGGGCGATCTCCTAAGGCTGCTGTAACATTTTTTAACCTTGCCTCAACCTTAGGCTCTGGCTTAACATCTGTTTTTTCTACAATAAAGCCCTCTACCAGCTGACCACCAAATGGCACTACTACGCGCCAGCCAACATCAAGAAAGGGCAAATCGTCCGTCACTCTATATGTAAACTGCTTAAATAAGCTTTTAACAGGTAAATTTATAGCCACACTAACGTAAAACATAATACCTCCTCTAACAAAGTCTACATAGTAGTATTCTAGGTGTTTTGGGTATCTCCTTTTATTTTAAAAGGAATAAAGTGTCATACGCAAAAAAGTCCTTGGACATACGCAAATACATCCAAGGACCTTAGCTTTTTACTATTTAATTATTACAGACCAGCTTGTTCACGGAGAGAAGCAGCCTTGTCAGTGTGCTCCCAAGGCAGATCCACATCGGTACGGCCAAAGTGACCATAAGCAGCAGTTTGCTTGTAGATAGGACGCAGCAGGTTCAGCTCTTTGATAATGCCAGTGGGGCTCAAAGAGAAGTTTTTGCGAACCAGTTCAGCAATCTTGTCCTCATCAATTTTGCCTGTACCAAAGGTTTCAACCAGTACGGATACAGGTTGAGCTACGCCAATAGCGTATGCCAATTGGATTTCGCATTTGTCTGCCAAACCTGCAGCAACGATGTTTTTAGCAACATAACGAGCAGCATAAGCAGCACTGCGGTCAACCTTGGAGGGGTCCTTACCAGAGAAGGCACCGCCGCCATGACGAGCCATACCACCATAGGTATCAACAATAATCTTGCGACCGGTCAGACCAGCATCACCTTGAGGACCGCCAATTACAAAGCGACCAGTGGGGTTAATGTAGTATTTAGTATTTTCGTCCAGCATTTCAGCAGGAACGATGGGTTTAATTACATGTTCAACAATATCATTTTTGATTTGCTCATGGGTGATTTCCGGAGCATGTTGGGAAGAAATAACAATAGCGTCAACGCGTACAGGCTTGCCGTCAACATATTCAACAGTAACCTGAGTTTTGCCATCAGGACGAAGGTACGGCAGAATTTCTTCTTTACGAACCTGAGTCAAACGTAGAGACAGCTTGTTAGCCAGGTATGCAGGCATGGGCATAAAGCTTTCAGTTTCGTTGGTTGCATAACCAAACATCATACCTTGGTCGCCAGCACCAGTTTCTTCTTCAGCAGCTTGACCTTCCTTTGCTTCCAAAGCCTTGTCAACGCCCATAGCAATATCAGGAGATTGCTCGTCAATAGAAATCAGCACACCGCAGGTATTGCCGTCAAAGCCATATTTAGCACGGTCATAGCCAATACCAATTACAGTTTCACGAGCAATATGAGCAATATCAACATAGCATTGAGTGGAAATTTCACCAAATACATGGATTTGACCAGTAGTAACAATGGTTTCACAAGCTACACGACCTTTAGGATCATTAGCAAGGATAGCGTCAAGGACAGCATCAGAAATTTGGTCAGCAATTTTATCGGGATGTCCTTCGGTTACGGATTCAGAAGTAAATAATTTTCTCATTTAATAGCTCCTTTCGATTTTAGAAAATGCGGTTCTAAGTCAAAGAAAAAAGGCGTCCTCTACTGAGAACGCCTACTAATCACGTTTTAGCATTCTCATCTTGCAGCTTTAGTACTGCAGGACTTAGCACCGTTTTACAGAAATTAATCTGCAATGGTTGCTGCGGCTTCACTGGGCCATTCCCTCCACCGCTCTTGATGAGTATTATTCAATTACGTATGCTATTATAATCTAAATACATTAACTTGGCAAGTGTTTTGGCAGAAATATTACAAATTATTCACTAATATTTTGTCCGCTTTTACTGGACACAAGCCTTGTAATCTTATGGTTTTCCTTCGAAAGCATATAACGATAGCATATCTTATTAAGACTTTTATCCTTATAGCTTATAATAGGAATTTGTTATTTATTTTCGCGTGTATTTTTAATCTTTAAAGCCTGATCCAAGATGACATTTGCAACTTCTACCTTAGGCATTTGCTCTAAAGCAAGGCACTCACCAGTAGGATACAGCAGTTTAACAATATTAGTATCAGTATTAAAGCCTGCACCTGCAGCAGTAACATCATTAGCTACAATCATGTCAAGGTTCTTCTTGATGATTTTTTCAGAAGCATTAGCCAACAGGTTTTGTGTTTCTGCAGCAAAGCCAATCAGCACCTGATGAGTCTTTTTACCGCCCAGTGTTTTCAAAATATCAGGATTTTTATCCATAACAACGGTTAAAGCATCATCAGTTTTCTTTTTAATCTTTTGATCTGCTACATCACGTGGACGATAGTCAGCTACTGCAGCAGCTTTAATAACAATATCTACCTTATCATAGGTATCAAGGCAAGCCTCCAGCATTTCGTTAGTAGTTTCTACCTTAATAGCCTTTACATTAGCAGGAATATCTAATGCAGAGGGACCAGAAATAAGCAGTACCTCAGCGCCACGCTCTGCAGCCATTTGTGCTACAGCATAGCCCATTTTGCCGCTAGAACGGTTACCTACAAAACGAACAGGGTCAATAGGCTCTCTAGTGCCTGCAGCAGTTACTAAAACCTTTAAGCCTCGCAAATCACCTTCACGCTTAGCAAAGAAGGCACTAACAAATTCTACAATCTGCTGCGGTTCAGGCAGGCGTCCTGCACCACTGGTACCACAGGCTAAAACACCTACTGCTGGCGGCATTACGGTAATGCCTAAATTAGACAGCTTTTGAATATTTTCCTGAGTAACAGGATTTTCAAACATGCCGGTATTCATTGCCGGACAAACAATAATAGGAGCCTGCGCTGCCAGCAAGGTAGTGGACAACAGGTCATCAGCAATACCGCAGGCCATTTTAGCCAGAATATTAGCTGTAGCAGGAGCCACAAGAAAAACATCGGCCCAGTTAGCCAAAGCAATGTGCTCCACATTAAATTCCTGATTGCTTTCCCACATAGAGGTTGCAACCTTATTACCACTAATTTCCTTAAAGGTCAGCGGAGTAACGAATTGCTGAGCGTGGTCAGTCATAATAACACGCACCTCAGCACCCTGCTTACGCAGACGGCTTACTAAATCTACAGCCTTATAAACAGCGATACCGCCGGTAACGCCTAATACAATCTTTTTTCCCTTTAACAAAGCTAAGCTCCTCCTATGAACTTACTATGCAGCAAAAAAGTGCACAGTAAAATCTTATACGTTCTTAGTACGCTCGTAGGTAATAGTATCGTTATAAATTTCCTTTAACGCGGTGCTAACCTCTTTCTCCGGAGAATTTTCACCAGGAACGGTCAACTCACGTGCTCTTTTAGCAGCCAAAATTACTAAAGTATATTTGCTATCTACCTTTTCAGCTAATTTATCGATGGAAGGATCTACCATAGACATTAAAAATCACTCCTAACTTATTTACCTTTGCAAATTTTATCAACAATAAAATATGTTCTTGCTACACGATAGCGCTCTGCTTCCATAATGGTTAACACCTTGTCAGCAGCCTTTTCAGCAACATCGTTAACAATAATATAATCATATTCAGCAGCGTAGGTCAGCTCGCTAGCTGCAGAAGCCAGACGACGTTTAATTACGTCCTCACTGTCTGTGCCACGCTTGTAAATACGTGCAGAAAGCTCATCTAAGGAAGGCGGAACGATGAACACAAACACACCCTCGGGGAAACGCTTTTTAACCTGCAGCGCACCTTGAATATCAATCTCTAAAAGCACGTCCTTGCCTGCTTCAAGCTGCTTCATAACATAATCACGAGGAGTGCCATAGTAGTTGCCATAAACTTCGGCATACTCTAAAAGCTCGTCCTTAGAAATCATTTCTTTAACTTCGTCAACGGTTTTAAAGAAATAATTTACTCCGTCTACCTCACCAGTTCTGGGCTGACGAGTAGTAACGGATACAGAATAGCCCAAATCAGGCAGCTGTTCACGCAGCATGGAGCAAATAGTACCCTTGCCTGCACCTGAGGGACCGGATACAACTAAAAGCACTCCCTTCGGAGTTACGTTTTCATGAAAATTACTCATCTCGTCACCTCTACTCTTCATCAGAATCATCGGACTGTACTAAACGATTAGCAACAGTTTCCGGCTGTACAGCGGACAAAATAATATGACCGCTATCAGTAACTACAACTGCACGTGTACGACGACCATAGGTAGCATCAATAAGCATACCCTTGTCACGTGCCTCCTGAATGATACGCTTGATGGGAGCAGATTCAGGACTAATAATGGAAATAATGCGGTTGGCGGCAACAATATTACCAAAGCCAATATTAATCAGCTTAATATCCATCTTCATACGCCTCCCGTCTATTCGATGTTCTGGATTTGCTCGCGAATTTTCTCTATTTCAGCCTTAATTTCTACAACGATTTGTGCCAAGGTATAGTCATTAGCCTTGGAAGCAATAGTATTAGCCTCGCGGTTAAATTCCTGAATCAAAAAGTCTAGCTTACGACCAACAGGCTTATCAGAGGAAATTATTTCCTTAAATTGCTTAATATGGCTCTTTAAGCGTACAATTTCTTCAGTAATGTTGGCGCGGTCTGCAAAGAAGGCAACCTCCTGCAGCAGGCGATCCTGGTCAACAGTAAGATTGTGATCGGACAATAAGGAATTCAAACGTTCAGTCAGCTTAGCCTGATAATCCTCTACAACCAAGGAGGAACGAGCTTCGATTTGGCTCAGCTTTTCAGCAATCAGGTCCGCACGATAGATGAAATCACCATAAATATTGCCACCCTCGGTCTCACGCATTGCTACAAGATTATTTAATGCCTGATTCAAAGCAATTTCTACCTTAGGCCAAACGCTTTCCACATCAAAGAAGCCTTCCTTAACGTTGATAACATCGTCAAAGCGAGCGATGTTCATAACCTCTACAGCTTCGTTCATATTGAGCTTTTCAGCACCAATAGCCTCGGCAATATCCATCAGTGCCTTGTGATAGGCAGCTGCCAGATTTTTATCAACCTTTAAGGTTGCGTTGTCGCTAGTAGTATAGTCTGCATTAATAAAAACATCGATACGACCACGACTGATGGTTTTAAGAATAGTTTTACGGATTTTATCCTCAATAGGATTTAAGAAACGGGGCAGACGCACTGCAACCTCGTTATAACGATGGTTGACGGTTTTCATTTCAATAGTAATAGAAAAATTAGCGTCTTCGTATTCGCCACGGCCAAAGCCTGTCATACTTTTTAACACGAGTAGCCTCCTAACCTCCCCATATAGGGATGAGTTTTTTGAGTTTTCAACACTTAAAACATAAGTCATTTATAATATGCTTATATTAACAATTAATTATACCATAGATTTCGCCATTTTTCAGCTTTTTTCGGCAGTTTTCTTTGCGAAGGTCACTTTTTCGGAGTATAATGGTACAAATAACCTTTATAAGGAGGTACTTATGAATTTAGAGGGCCTTACCTTGAAATTAGTCAACGACCATCTGAAAGAGGAGCTTTTAGGTGGTAAAATATATCGTGTTTTTATGCCAACTCCTCACTCTCTTTTACTTATGATTAAAAGAGACCGCGATACCACTGCTCTTTTAGCAGAGCTAAACGGTGGCAGTCCGGCGCTGTATATTCCTAAGCAGCTGCCTGAAAATCCAGATGTTCCCCCTGCCTTTTGCATGCTGCTACGTAAGCATTTAGAAGAAGGACGCATCACTGCTATTAAGCAGCAGGATTTGGACCGTATCATCACTTTAGAAATAGATATGTTAGGTGCCAGCAGTAAGATCATTACCAAAAAGCTTATCTTTGAGCTTACTGGCAAGAACAGCAATATTATTTTGGAGCAGGAAGGCATTATTATTGACAGCATTAAGCACATCGGTGCCTCTCAAAGCAGCTATCGCCTGATTTTACCAGGTAAGGAGTATGTAGCACCGCCACCACAAAGCGGCCTTAATCCTCTCACTGCCAATCCAATGGAGCTGGTACGTATCGCAAATGCTGCCCCTGCTGCTACCTTTTTAAAAGGCTTCATTGCTAATACAGTTGGTCTCGGTAAATATACTGCCAGCGAGCTTTTAACAGCTGCAGATATTATTATTAATCAGGTCAAGCTTGAGCCCGCTGAGGAAAAAGCTTTAGCTGCTACTATTAGCAATCTGCAGGAACGGTTAAATGGCAACGGTCCCAAACCAGTTTATGCCATCATTGGCCGCACAAACCAAGTAAAAACTATTTTAACCCTACAACCACAAATTTTAGAGACTGGTGCTAGCGTAAAGGAATTCTCTAATATTAACGATGCTATTTGCTATGCCATGAGCCTTAAGCCCATTCAGCTGCCTCAGCATGAACAGCTGCAAAAGCTAGTTAGTGCCGAAACTGCCAAGCTGGAGAAAAAGCTACAGGCATTAGAAAAGGACCTTAATAACGCTCAGGATGCCGAAGCTCAGCGCATGCTGGCAGATACCATCATGGCCAATATTTATCAAATAAAAAAAGGGCAAACTAGTGCTGACCTAATTAATATTTATGATGGTGAGCCTGTTACCGTCAGCCTTTCCCCCATTCTGTCGCCTACAGAAAATGCCCAAGCATATTATAAGCGCTACAACAAATATAAACGCGCACAGGTTGAGGTTCAGCTGCAAATGGAAGCGGCAAAGGAAATGCTCCAATATCTAGCCAGCCTTGATTCCTCCTTAATGACTGCTGTTACTAAAGCAGAGGTAGAGGAAATTCGTCAGGAAATGATTGCCTCCGACCTTATCAAGGAGATTGGTAAAAAGAAAAAGTCTTTAGCACAAAAATCCATTCCTCTGCATATTAAGCTCAATGATGAAGCTGATTTATATATTGGCAAAAACAATAAGCAGAATGACTACGTTACCTTCACCATGGGTGGACCTAGGGATTTGTGGTTCCACACTAAGGATATTCCTGGCTCTCACCTTATTCTAAAAACTACCTTGCCTGAATATCGACAATCAGATATAGACATTGCCGTACAGCTAGCAGCCTACTTCAGTAAAGCCCGCAGTGGCAGCAATATTCCGGTAGACTGTGTACAAAGACGTTATGTCAAAAAGCCTGCAGGCAGCAAGCCCGGCTTCGTCATCTTCACTAACCAGAAAACCTACTACACAACTCCTGATGAAACTTTGATAAACAAACTGCTAGAGTAATTTTATGATACAGAAAAGCCTTGCTTTCAATAACAGAAGGCAAGGCTTTTTACATAAGAAAAACCTGCTCCCAATGAGAGCAGGTTTAATTATTTGTGCCGTATTATTTTAACTAAGCCTATACTTAGTCAGTGAAGTTATCAAAATAACCTTGTACCAGTACAAGCGGAGTACCTTTATCACCGCTGCCGCTGGTAAGATCGCACAGAGAGCCAATCAGGTCAGTCAGCTGTCTGGGGGTGGTACCTTGAGCTGCCATATTGCCTACCAAGCTACCGTTTTTCTCCTTAATACGTTGGCTGATAGCTTCCTTCAAATCAGCGCCCTTCAAATCCTTGAAGTCGTTGTCTGCCAGATATTTCAGCTTCAGTTCGTTAGGAGTACCAATCAGGCCATGAGTAAATGCAGGAGATACAACGGGGTCAGCCAGCTCCCAAATTTTACCTTGGGGATCCTTAAATGCGCCGTCGCCATAAACCATAACCTCAACATGCTTGCCAGTCAGGTCCAGTAACTGCTTTTGAATATCCTCTACAACGTCTTGGCATTCTCTGGGGAACAGCTTGATTTGGTCTTCGGTGGATTTGTTGGAGCCCAACAGACCATATCTGGTATTGTAGCCGCTGCCATTAATAGGAGCATTCATAATGTCATCCAGACCGCAAACAACTTTAGCACCAGCTGCCTTCAGAATACGTTTAGTTCTTACACGAGTATGAATATCGCAGGTAAGAACGCAATCAGTGTAGTTCAGGATAGTTTTAGCTTGGTTAGCAAAAATAACCTCAACCTCAGCACCTGCTTCTTTAATCAGGTTTGCATAATATTCTACATAGTCAACACCAGTGAATTCGTGCTTGTTTTCGCCAAACAGCTCACGATATTTTTCCAGTGTCAGTACATCGCTGTAAGGATTGATGCCTGCTTCATCCAGTTGGTCATAGGTCAGCAGTGCATTACCAACCTCGTCGCTAGGATAGCTGAGCATTAAAACAACTTTTTTCGCACCCATTGCAATGCCCTTCAGGCAAATAGCAAAACGGTTACGAGACAGAATCGGGAAAATTACACCGATAGTTTCGCCGCCCAGCTTAGCCTTAACGTCAGCAGCAATGTCCTCAACAGAAGCATAGTTGCCTTGAGATCTTGCAACAACGGATTCAGTTACAGAAACAACGTCTCTGTCACGCAGTTCAAAGCCTTCGCTTTCAGCTGCCTCCATCAGGCTCTTAACAACAATGCCGGCAATATCATCGCCTTGGCGGATAATCGGACAACGAATACCTCGAGAAATAGTCCCTACTTTTCTTTCCATAAAATGTGCCTCCAAAAATTTAACAGATTATAATACAGCATATTTTTGTATTGGTAAATCTATCAGATTAGTGACATCCTTCCGCTGTACAATAAACAGCAGAAGCTTCTTGCTTCAATGAGAGCAATATCAGCTAACAGATGACCTTGGCTTCTCTCCACAAGCGTAACTTTCCATGTGCCCCATGGTAGTTCTTGTACAAGCTCTTCTGACAACAGCAACTATCACAGCAGACCTTATACAATCGAAACATTCATAATTATTTTAACGTAAACAACCTGATACTGCAAGAGATAATTGGTATATTCCCATATTTTTGTTAATAGTATAAAAGAGAATAGCAAAAAGCAACACAAAGTGTAACATTTCTTACAGTATTCCTATAATAACAAATCAAACTTTGAGCTGATAGTTAACAGTTTTTCACTTTAACGCCCTATTTTTACTGACTACAAGCAAAAAAAATCTTATTTTTTCCGAACATTAATCATAAAATCAAGAATCTCGTACTGATTAAAAAGAGACGGCCATCGCTGACCGTCTCCTTACTATGCTTTTAAACCCTTCAGGTTAGATATCGGACAGGATATCATCCATATATTTGCGCATCTTCTCTAGCTTCTTGCGAATCATAGTAATCTTAGTAGCATCACGAGCCACAATTTGTTCAATCTTAGTGCGTTGCTGCAGATATTCTCTTTCCATACCTCTGAGATAAGCACGCAGCTCCAATGCAGCAGGCTCTTCACGCAGGCCTTCACATTCGTGAATTTGCCATTCCGTACCATTAATTTCAATGCAATCGCCAAAGCGAGGAACATAGGCTGCAGTGCCCAGGCGACGATTCAGCTCATCGGCAAAGTTCATCGCAGCATCAATTTCGCCATGCATTACCATAAAGGCCTTTGGCTTTTCCTTCATAGCGCCAAACCAAGTCAGCATCTGCTCCTTGTCAGCATGAGCAGAATATCCACGCATATTAACAATGCGAGCCTTAACCCTAATATCCTCACCCATAATCTTAACACGCTTAGCCCCATCTACAAGACGACGTCCCATGGAGCCTTCTGCCTGATAGCCAGCAAAAATTACGCAGCAGTCATCACGCCATAGATTATGCTTCAGGTGATGCAAAATACGACCTGCATCTGCCATACCGCTAGCAGAAAGAATAATCTTGGGTCCAACCATATCATTAATAGCCATAGATTCCTGAGCAGTAGCAGTAAAGCGCAGGTTGTGCATAGCAACTAAACGACGTCCCTGCATTTCATAAAGGGCACGTGCCTCCTCATCATACTCATCAGGATTAGTCATAGTAATCTGAGTTGCCTTATTGGCCATGGGGCTATCAACATAAATTGGAATATCAGGAATACGTCCCTCAGCTAACAGCTTTTGGAAGTAGTATAAAAGCACCTGAGTACGACCAACTGCAAAGGCCGGAATAATTATGTTGCCACCCTTTTCTGCCGTTTCGTTAATTACCTTGGCCAACTCGGCCTCTTTATCGTACACCTCATGAACTCTGTTGCCATAGGTAGACTCTGTAATAATAAAGTCTGCGCCAGAAATATTGTCCGGGTCCTCAATAATAGGCTGATTGGGCTGACCTATATCACCAGTAAATACTAGCTTAGTATGCTTTTCGCCCTCAGTAACATACATTTCTACAATAGCAGAGCCTAAAATATGACCTGCAACTCTAAAAATTACCTTAATACCATCTACAACCTTAAATTCCTTATTAAATTCATGAACCCTAAACAGCTTTAAGGCTCTATAGGCATCATCAACAGTAAATAGAGGCTCTACAAACTTTTTACCGGCACGCATCCCCTTACGATTTAACAGCTCTGCATCACCCTCTTGAATATGAGCACTATCAGGTAAAAGTACGGAGCACAGCTCTTCCGTAGACTTGGTGCAATGTACAGGACCACTAAAGCCATATTTAACCAGCTTAGGAATCAAACCACTGTGGTCAACGTGGGCGTGAGTCAGCACTAAGGCATCAATATCAGCAGGATTAAACATAAAATCCTTTTCATTGAAGGCTTTTACAAGCTTAGAGCCTTGGAACATACCACAGTCAACCAAAATCTTCTTATCTGCCACCTCTAAAAGATAGCAGGAGCCAGTAACAGTACGAGCAGCGCCTAAGAAAGAAATCCTCATAGCAAAACCCCCTTACACAATGCCTGCAAAGCTTAAAGCAAGATGCTTAAACTTTATATTCCATTTTAATAGCTTATATCTAATAAAGCCAAAAACTCCAAAACCATAACAGATATTTAAGAAAACAAATACAGCCTGCAAACTTTAGTAAAAATGCAACCAATCCCTTAACCCTGTACATAGCAAAAGGAATGCCCAAGCAAAATTACTTATGCGTAGTAATTCGCCAAAGGCATTCCTATATCCTGCCCCCATCATCAATGTAGGGATAAGTTCATAATTATGACAAAATTGCTTTAAAAACTGTTAGTAATATTACACTGTCATGCAGCAAAGCAATAGTCTTCCTGCATTGTTCAAATACATAAGCTTTCAGCAATAATTTCGTAAATTTAAAGCTACTATAGCAATCCATTAGCCATAAGAGCTGCTTTTTACAGCGTGCTTTAAAGCCTTTTATTACAGCAGCCATAATTTTGTCAGCAACATTCCAATCAGTACATCAATTTAATGCTGTTATATTTTTTAGTCTTCTTTAAAGCCTAGGCTTGCAGTAACGACAATTTCACTTTTTAGCTAAATAACTGCAAACAATATAGGCTAGGCCTGCCACTAAGGCACCGTAGGCACGTAAACGCAGCTTATTTTCATCCACTGCATCACTATTGGCGTTCTTCAGCACCTTAATACCATGGAGCAAAAGAAATACAGACACAGCCACAGCTCCCAAAGCTAAATAGTCCCAGCTATCTGCTAACGCTAAATATTCACTCATATATCTACCACCAACTACTTGGTTTATCCTTTCCCCCATCCACGTAGGTAATTATTCATCATCGCCAGGACACATGTAAGCGTAGGGACAATAGCAGCAGTAATCCAATCTGCAGGGAAAATCCTCCTCTGCAGCAGAGCTGCTAATTTTTTCGCACAACGCCACAGCCTCCTGCCAATAATCCTTATCCTGAGGCATCTTAAAGCAGGATAAATTTTGTAAATAATGCAAAGCACAATCCTTAACCCTGCGTCCAAACAGCTTTTCTGCCGCACGCTTATAAATAGCCAGCTGATAAACATAGCCTAAGGGTACCTCGCCTGGCTCTGGAGCACGACCTGTTTTATAGTCAATAATGGACCAGCTGCCATCCTGATTTTGACCTAAGCTATCAATAACACCATGAAGCACCAGTCCGTTATCCTCGTATAGCGCAAACTCTAGCTCTCGGTCACGCTCAAAGCTATCTGCCAGCTCCTTGTATAAATCACTCTTAATATAGCTATAAAAAAGCTCCGCAGCCTTAGCAGCCTTTTGTCCACGTGCATGCTCGTAAACAGCACTATTAAAGGCAGCATCAGCATCACTATTATATTTTTCTAAAGCAGTATGAACAATTAAGCCAGTAATATTTGCTGGCAGATTTTGACTGCAGCCAGTGTCCTCTCGCTCCTCCATAGGCAAGCCCAAAACCTGCTCGTAATAGTAGGAACGTGGACAATGGAGATATTCCTGCAAATTAGAAGCTGTAAAATGACGACGACCACTGGATTTGGTATCCACAAAGGGAGCTATGGAAGCTTTTAGCTCATCATCAACTGTAATTTGAGAGCCCTGCATTAGGCTTCCAGACTCCGCAGCAGTATCATCTTGTTCTACAACCTTCATAGCCGCTGCCTCATCCTCTGTCTTACCACCAAAAATGGATAAAAGCTGCTCCAGCCAGTTTTTACCCACCAGCTCTGTACGCTCTAGCTTACCAAACAGGCTTCCCTTCTCCAGCTTTTCTGCATCAACAGCGTTAAGCAAAAATAGTCTTTCCTCTGCACGTGTCATTACTACGTACAAAAGACGCAGCAGCTCCTCCTGCTCCAATGCCTTGTCCGTTTTACTTAATTCCTCATAAACCCCTGTTTTAACCAGCTCTCCCTGATAAGCAATTTTTATGCCTAAACCGCTTTCCAGCAGTCCGTCCATTCTTTTAGCCGACCTACTAGACTTGCCTGGCAAATATCTGATGCCATCCGTATTACTAGTCATGCTTTTATCAAGAAAGGGTACAAAAACAGTATTAAACTCCAGTCCCTTAGATTTATGGATAGTCATGATTTGTACTGCATCCTCCAAGGGAAGATTTACAGACCTATCATCTGCATTCATAGCACGCTTTCGTTTAACGTAGCTTAACCAATCACCCAATGCTCCTCCATGAGCAGCACTATATTTTTGAGACATTTCCTCTAGCTTGCGTACATTAGCCAATCTATTGGCTCCATGCAGCTGCCTAGAAAGCACTACATCTAGCCTCAGCAATTGCCACAGCTGCTCCCATAATACGCTTAAGCTGTTGAAGGAAGCAGTATTGCGCAGCTGTGCCAAAACCTCAGCTGCTCGCTTTAACCTTGCACCCTGCTCCTGACCATAACCTTCCCATGCTGCAGTCTGCAAATTATCCCATAAACTATCAGCTTCGCCCTCCACAAACAAGCGCGAAATAGCATTATCATCAACTCCAAAATAGGGTGAGCGCAGCACACCTGCCAGTTGAATGCTATTATGCTTGTTTTGCAGCACCTGCAGAAGATTGAGTACGTCCAAAATCTCCTGTTGGTCATAAAAGCCCTTAGCATCAATTATTTGATAAGGAATAGCCTTTTCCATAAAGGCCTCTACAATGAACTTATTGTAGGTGGTAGCACGCACCAAAACAGCCATATCACCATATTTAACGCCGGACTTGTGCAGCTCCACTATCTTATTAGCCATCCCCTGAGCCTCCAGCAAGCGCTGATTAGCTGACATTTCATCTTTACTCATGGGCAATAGAATCAGCTCAGGAATTAAGGGGCTGCCCTTTTCCTTATTACCAAAGTCCAAGCTTTCAAAGCAGATGGCACCTGCTCCTACATCCTTTTTCTCACCTAAAAGCTGTCTAAAGGCTGCGTTACAAGCCTCTAGCACCTTATCAGAGCTGCGATAATTGACGCCCATTTCCAGGTTGCCTACTCTGATATCAGCCTCCTCCTCAGGGTTGAAGGGAACTAGCCTTTTATTAGTGTTGGCAATATCGCTTTGCACTCTTAAAAATACGCTGACATCAGCGTTGCGGAAGCGATAAATAGACTGCTTAGGGTCACCTACAATAAAAAGCTTGCGTCCGTTCAGCTCCTCAGCATCGCCACCACACAGCAAATACACCAGCTGACGCTGCTTATCATTAGTATCCTGAAACTCATCAACCATGATGTGCTTAAATTTGCGCATATATTTTTGACAAACAAGCGGATTATGCTTCAGCAGACGAATGGCCATATTCTCCAAATCATCAAAATTGAGCATATCCTGCTTTAGCTTTTCCTGCTCTAAATAATCCTGCAGTCCCTGCAAAACATTATCCCACGCAGATAAATAACCCTCATCCAAGGCTTTTTTATCTGCCACATAAGCATCCAGCTCCTTCACAAGGCTAGTAACAGGCTTGACCCACTCTGTATTACTTTTAGAAGCCCTCAAACCTTCTGTTAGAGACTTTAGCCAGCCATAATCTGGCTCACTTTCTAAGATAGTATGACGAACACTATCCATATCGTCAGCCAAAGCATCTAGCTTTTTTCTACCATCCGAGGTTTTTGTCTTATAGCATTGGTCTCTATTTTCAACCATAAGCACAACTAAGCGATACAGCTCACTAAGCTTTGCTTTTAGCTCTTTAATTCTTTTTTCATAAACCGGAATGGTATCCTGCTTAAAATCATAGCCTACAATTTTGGGATAAACAGCCTGCAGCTGAGACTCTAAGGAATCCAAGCCATAAACATCTGCCAAAAAAGCCACATCTGCGTTTCCCTGCTTTAGCTGTTGACGCAAAAAGCTTTTAATGCCGTTGTGGATAAAATCATCATTATCAAAATCCTCAAGAGTAATAAAGCTAGGGTCAATACCTGCCTCTACAGGATTTTCACGAAGCACACGCCCACAAAAGCTGTGCATCGTATTAATCTGCGCACGCTCCAAGCTTTCTAGCTGCTGCTTCCAAAACTCCTTATTATCAGTATCAGCTGCTTGCAACAGATTTCCTTCCTCGTCATACTTGCCATTAATCTTGATGCTGATGGATTCGCGAATACGCTCCTTCATTTCACCAGCAGCCTTTTTAGTGAAGGTAATAGCCATAATGTCTGCTGCGTTAACTGCCTCGCGCTCTGGATGCATAGCACTATCGTGCAAAATGTGCACAAAGCGTTCAACCAAAACTCTGGTCTTGCCGCTTCCCGCACCTGCAGATACAGAAATATTTCTATCTATGGTATAGACTGCCTTTTTTTGCTGCTTATTAAAATCCATTACTCTTCACCTTCCTTTCCCAGCTGCTGTATTTCCTTATATCGGCAAATATCCATTAATGGACAGTAGTCACTACATTGACGCTGCTTCAAAACAGCAAAGTCACCACTATAAATACCGCTGATATATTCCTTTAGGTAATCAAGGCTTTGCTTTTTAAAGTCCTCCCACTCTATGTTAAATTTATTACTGTTCTTTAAATTAGCATTGCCTGAGCTAGCAAAAAGTGCTGTGCTGACACGCTTAGCATCAACAATAGAGTAATAGGTTTCACCTAAAATCTTCCTACCGCCATCAAAGGAGGCCTCTACAGACAGCATATAAATTGGCATTTGCATGTCCAGGCCCTCGCTAAGCTTACTTACGGCAGGCGCAGAATTTTTAGTACGCTTATAATCTGTTACTAGTGCAATGTCAGCAGAGGCATCAATTCTATCAATTTTACCCTTAAGGTATACCTTTTTCCCCTTGTATTTTAGCTCATCTAGGGCCACCTCAAACTCCCATTCTGTTGCTGCAGGGGTCATTACCGGCATCAGCGCCTGGTCCTCAAGCTCAAAGCGCAGCCATTTTTGCAAATTACGCAGCATACGTGGCTTTTCAGCCTGCCATGCCTCATTATCTACAAGAATACCCTTATTGATGTTTTCCTGACAAACCTCTATAAAAAGCTCTGTCAGGCGCTGTGGCAAGGCCATCTGCTCCTCACTGGTCAGCTCTGTTAATCTTGTATGCAAATACTCCCTTATAAAGCGGTCCATAACAGCATGATAAATATTGCCCTCATCCAGCTTATTCAGCCTATCCTCTCTATCGCCAAATTCATCCTGCTTCCATACACGTTTACCAAGATACATAAAGGGACAGGCAGCATAGGCCTCCAAGGCAGAGGGACTAAAGCTATTGCCAACCCTTTTACGGATTACGCCCTCCAGCTCTGCTGTAAGCACGCCGTTATAGCGTCCATTTTGTTTAAGAGCAGCCTCATCTGCTGCTGTAATATTAGTCAGCGGTGCATCTGTAGACAATAGGCCGCTTACTAATAGCTCCTGCTCCTTAGCCAGCTGCTTTTCCTTATTGTAGGCAGCAGAATATTCTCTGCGCAGGATATCAACCTCTGCACTATCTAAAATGGCTTCACCAACCTGTTCCTTTAGCCATTGCTGGTCACAGCTGTGACCTAAGCAGTATAGCTCATTGGCAGAAGCAGGCTCCTTAGTCAGAACTTTTTCCGTCCTAACATTGGCAAACAGCCTTTGCACCTCTTCCACATAACGACTAGCACCGTTTTCATCATCCTCAAACCAGGTCAGCACCAGTCCCTGCTCCGCAGCTGCCACCGCAGAAGCAAAAAAGTAGGCATCCTCAGCGTAAGCAGCTGCTGTGTTGGGCATTTCAATACCAAGGCTCATCAGCTCACCACGCTCTTGGTCACTATAGACCTTATTATCACGCCGCTTATAGGTTTTTCCTAAAAGCTCACGCTCATTATCATCATAAAGCCAGCTTTCTGTCTTGCCACTAGGAAACTCACCCTCGCGCATTCCTAACATAAAAACATAGTCACGCTTTAATCCCTGCAAATTAATGGCCTCCGTTACCAGCACGCCATCCTGACGACCATCTGCCAAGGTAATCTGCACGCCCTTAACCGCTTCGTTAAAAAGCTGGCGCCATTCCTGCAAGCTGCAAACAAGCCCTCTTTTTTCGCAGGTTGCATAATCACCTGCCAAAGCTGTTAAGGCCTCCACCAGCTTTTTCTTAGCTAAAAGCATTTCCTGCAGCTGTTCAATAGTAATGCAGCAGCTACATTTATTTTTAACGCTGTCCTTATACATACGGCCAAAATATTGGTCCAGCTGTAATCCCTTTAACAGCTCCAAAATAGCTTCAACGTATTTTTCCAGCTCTGCCTTAAACGGAACGCTGGTGATAAATTCGTTAATAAGCTCCAGCTTAGCATCCTCAGGATAATTACCCTGCTCCTGCTCAAATTTAATGCGATCTCTAATTTCAGCAGGACTATTAAAATATTTCTCCTGCTGCAGCTTAGTAATCTTTTCACCATCTATAGTAAAGATAAGGTGTCCAATGGCAGACTCTAGCAGCTTAAAATAAGCCTGTGCTCCCTGATAGCTGTTTTCTACAGACTGCAAAAGCAGCTGCACAAAGCTAGTAATCGGCTCGCTGCCAAGCTCCGCTGTTTTGGGCAAACTAATAGGCAGTCCATATTCGTCTGCTAAAGCACGCAAACCTGTATAATTGGCAAAGTCACGCACAACAAGAACAATATCATCTGCAGCAGCCCTCGCCCTTTCTGCGCCAAAAAGAGTGCTTTTGCCCTGCAGTAAGCGCTTAACCTGAGTAAGTACCCAACGCATTTCCTCATCACGACTGCGAAAGCTGAATGTATGTACCTGCTCCGTCTGTGGTCTAGACTGAATTGGTACATCATTATATAAATTTTTACGCAAATGCTCACTCATAGCAGAAGCAGCCTGTCCACACTCTAAACGCTGCTCCACGCCTAAATAGCCTACAAAGGTAGCATAGGCTGCATCCACCGCTCTAAAAATGCTATCACGATTCTTTTCATAGGTAATACCAATCTTAAGCTGGCAATGCTGCCCCAAGGCATGAACAAAGCTATGCTTTAAAACATCCAGTGTATAAAAATCGCTCAAATATACATGAGACCATGGAATAAAGGGATTTTCACGCTCCAAAACCTCTAAGGCCAGCTTAAATTTACCCTCCAGATCGTACCATTTGTGCTTATCGAGTTCAGCACAATATTCATCGTATAAAAAAGTTATTTCCCTATCCTTCATGCCTAAGGAATCCTGCCTGTCCCATGCCTCCATAGCAAAATCAAGCTCCTCAGCAGTAGCACCGCTGCGAGAAAGCTGACCAATTAAAGAGGTTACCGAAGAAACAAAGCCTCTTTTCTCCGCCAGCTTGGCAAAATGCACCAGCCTGCCCTGATTCAAAAGCCTTTTTATAATACTCTGTACAATAATCTCCTGAGTACGACGGTTAATTTCCTTATACTCCATATAACCATTACGATTAAGCAGCTTGGCAGCCATTTCATCAAGGCCCAGGCTTTTTATTCCATGCTGACGCAAAACCTGCTCCTTTAGCTTGCCATTAGGTACAACAAGAACACCCTTAGGCAAATGCTTAAGCTCTTCGCAAAAAATATCTCTAGCAGCCTCACCTAAAGGCGCACAATAAAAATTACTCATCACAAGCCTCCTACAACCCACTACATATTATCATACCAGGAGCTTTTTACACGCACCCATTTATCACCAAAGGACTTGTCACGTACTCTAAGCCATTGCCCCTCGTCAACTGGATAAACCTTACTTTTAGGAACATCTAGATGGATGTTGTAGTTATCCTCTGTTTGCGCCATTATGGTTACTAAATCGTCTGCCTCATTAATGCTGATAAATTTAAAAAAGCTGCCCTGCTTTAACCTATAAGCAGCACCATTATTGGCATCAACAGTAATATCCTCGTTGATGTAAACCATAGTTGGAGCACCATACTTAACCTTTTCCAGCACAATAGCATCTATATTTTTAGGAATAATCCTGCGGTCAGCATAGGCAGTGGGCGCTTCATACAGGGCCGTGCCAGATTTTACTTTCATTATCTCAGCATTTTTAGCACCTATTATATTACCTAATAAGGCGCCTACTACAAATAAAACTACAGCCAAAGCAATTGTAATTGTTCTATTCATCTTCAGTCACCTCATTTCACAGCACGCACATCTACTGCTTCATTATACACATAGCCCTCTTGACCGCTTTCTGTTCGCACCTTAACCCAACCTCTGATATAGGGCATTTTTACCTCGTTGGTACTAAGAGTAATATTATGAATTTTGCCATCTACATTAACATTGGCATCATATTCACCAGTAGAGCCATTGTAGCCTAAAATATTAACCTCTGTTCCCTCTGGAATAATAAAGGATTTAGAAAACAAGCGGGAAATTTTAATATCAAAGCGTGTAAAGCCTACATTTTCCTTGGTGTCAAGACTTGGCACCAGTGCCAAATATTCCACCCTCATAGTTTTATTCAGCTTAGCTATAACATTGCCTGTCACATTGGATGGCTGGTCATACACATCAACATCATTATAAAGAATTTGGCTAAGATATTTTACACGCTCCAATTTAGTCGTCTGCAAATTTTTAGTTACAGACGCTACATCAAAGGAGGTAAAGTGTTCTCCACCTGGTGCAGCAATAAATCTGCCATAAATAAAGCCTGCTAACAAGCCTGCAACTAATCCCAGCGCCAAGAGCCTGTAACCACTGTTCTTGCTAGTGACACCGCTTTTGCTCTTCTGACTATTACCACTAACATCAGCAATAATTTCCGCATCGTCTATACTTTCATTTTTAAGAAAATCCTTCAGCTTGCTGCTATAGGACCTGCTGCCCTGCTGCTTATTTTTGCCAAATAGCTTCATAACAGTTACCCCCTTAAAGCTTATCCTTCTTGCCCAAGGCTAAGGCTACGCCTGCATTAACCTAAGTATTACTACTATTATATTAAGCATCAGTAGTAATGTAAAGTATGCAGTATTTCCTACCGTCTTCTCCTTTCGCACACTCTTTCCAAAAAATATGCTGTTATAAACTCTCTGTCATTGCCTAACGACAATTCCTCTAGGCCCAAGCTACCTTCTCTTAGTCTGTTGCCAATTCATCTTGTTTCCAAAAAAGGAAAAGCTTAAGTGCAATCGAATGGAAGGCTCCCCTTTTAAGGGGAGCTGTCAGCGTAGCTGACTGAGAGGTGAAACGCAATTTAATGGTATTCTAACATTTACCGCTCCCCTTCGCACACTCTTAAAAAATATGCAAAAAAAGAGCTGCGGTACAGCAATAGCCATACCACAGCCCTTTAACGCTCCGCAGAGCAGCTTTATTTAATTATTGTACAATAAGGCTTAAATCACCAACTGCATGGGTTACGTCCTTAACAGCAGAAAGCAGTGCCAGACGGTTATTTTTAACACGAACGTCTTCGTCCATAACCATAACGTTTTCAAAGAATTCGTTAATAGGAGCAACCAGCTTAACAGCCTCAGCTAAAACGCCAGCGTAGTCATAACGCACCTCAAGGGTGAGAATTTCCTTGCTTGCAGCCAATACAGCTTCATGAAGAGCACTTTCAGCAGGATTTGCAAACAAACCAGTGTTGATAGCGGTTTCCTCTTCAATTTTCTTGCACAGATTGGATACACGGGTAGCAGCCTGAATCAGAGCAGGAGCTTCCTCAGAAGCAACAAAGGCGTTAAGAGCCATTGCGCGTTTATAAAGGTCAGCAACGTCGTCATTACGCTCCTCGGACAGAACTGCATCTACAACGTCATAACGAATACCTTGGTCGATAAGCATATTCTTCAGACGCATACGGATGAACTCGCAGATTTGTTTAACCAGTGCGCCAGCCTTATCAGTAGGAATATTCAGCAGATACATCATACCGCCAACCATTTTGTACAGAGACATGTGGTAGTCAGCATCAATGATGATGTTAATAACGCCCAGTGCCTGACGACGCAGTGCATAGGGGTCCTGAGAACCGGTAGGAGCCATGCCACGGCTAAAGGTTGCACAGATGTTGTCCAGCTTATCAGCAATGCCTACAATGCGGCCAATATGGGAAGCAGGCAGAGCATCACCGGCAAAACGAGGCAGATAGTGCTCAAAAATACCATTAGCAACCTCAGGAGCTTCGCCAGCCAGCTTAGCATATTCGCGGCCCATTACGCCCTGCAGCTCGGTAAATTCAACAACCATGCCTGCAACCAGGTCAGTTTTAGCCAAGAGAGCAGTGCGCTCTAGCTTATCCTTATCAACCTTGCAGTTTAAACCAAAGGCAATCATGTTAGCAGCCTGAACCAAACGTTGGCTCTTATCATTCATGTTACCCAAGCCCTCTTGGAAGGAAACAGTTTTCAGTTTTTCAAGACGTTCCTCTTGGCTAACCTTCAGGTCTTCGTTAAAGAAGAATTCAGCATCGCTCAGACGTGCACGCAGTACGCGCTCGTTACCATGAGCAACAACCTCAATATGCTCAGCGCCGCCGTTACGAACGGTGATGAAGCGGTTCAGTAAGGTGCCATCCTCAGCCAGCACGGGGAAATAACGTTGATGCTCACGCATAGGAGTGATTACGCATTCCTTAGGCAGAGCCAGATATTTTTCTTCAAAGGTACCGCACAGTGCAGTAGGCCATTCAACCAGATAGTTAACCTCTTCCAGCAGGTCCTCGTTGATTTCTGCATGACCGCCAACAGAAGCACCCATATCAGTTACTTGCTTGCGAATCAGCTCACGACGAGCGTCTTGGTCAACCATAACAAAGTTTTCCATCAGCACCTTTTCATAAGCATCAGCATTAGGAATTTCTACTGCGCTATAGGTTTTCATAACTGCAGAAGCAACAGTGTTTTTAACCTTGGTTGCAGCCTTGCCAAGCAGGCTCTTAGCTGCATCTACAACGGAATCAAGGCTATCAATTTCATTTTCCTTAGCAGCGTCCTTTACAGAAGGATGCAGGAAACGATGGCCACGAGAATATTTACCGGATTTAACGCCAGTAATTTCTACAGGAACTACCTTGTCACCAAAAAGAGCTACCATCCAACGGATAGGACGTACAAAACGGAATTCATGGTCGGACCAACGCATGGTTTTCGGGAAGCTCATAGAGGTGAGGATATCCAGCAGCAGCTCAGGCAGCAGCTTTTCAACAGGTTCACCAGCCAGATGCTTAATTGCATATACATAGTTATCACGAACAACCAGGTCTTCAACCTCAACGCCTTGACCACGAGCAAAGCCTTGAGCAGCACGGGTTGCTTCGCCATCCTTAAATGCGATTTGTGCAGAAGGACCCTTAGCCTCTACAACAGTATCAGCCTGGGACTCAGCAACGCCATCAGCAATAAAGGTCATACGACGAGGAGTACCCAGTACGCGCACGCCTTCAAAGGGAATGCGCAGCTCAGTCATTTTCTTTTCAGCCAAATCCTTCAATTGTGCCAAAATATTAGGCATAAACTTTGCAGGAATTTCTTCAGTACCAATTTCAAACAGTAACTTTTCCATTATTTTACCTCCCCTTTCTTGCACAGCGGGAAGCCCATTTCTTCACGTTGTTTTACGTAAGCAGCTGCGCACAAACGTGCCATTGCACGTACACGGCCAATATAAGCAGTACGCTCGCTTACGCTGATTGCGCCACGGGAATCCAGCAGGTTAAAGGTATGAGAGCATTTCAGAACGTAGTCATAAGCAGGACGGATATAGCCCAGCTCGATTACGCGCTTAGCCTCTGCTTCATATTTGTTGAACAGGTCAAAAAGCAGTGCGGTATCAGCAATTTGGAAGTTGTAGTAGGATTGCTCAACCTCGTTAGTGTGGAATACATCACCATAGGTTACATCGCCAACCCATTTAATATCATATACGTTTTCTACGCCTTGGATATACATAGCCAAACGCTCCAAGCCATAGGTAATTTCTACGGTTACAGGCTTAACATCAATGCTGCCAACCTGTTGGAAATAGGTAAACTGGGTGATTTCCATACCATCCAGCCAAACCTCCCAGCCCAGGCCCCATGCGCCCAAGGTAGGAGATTCCCAGTTATCCTCTACAAAGCGAATATCATGCTCCTCTTGGCGAATGCCCAGCTCTTCAAGGCTTTGCAGATACAGCTCTTGAATGTTTTCCGGAGAAGGTTTAACGATTACTTGGAATTGATGATGCTGGAACAGACGGTTAGGGTTGTCACCATAACGACCGTCAGCAGGACGACGAGAGGGCTCTACATAAGCCACACGCCAGGGTTCAGGTCCTAATACACGCAGGAAGGTGTTGGGGTTCATAGTTCCTGCACCTTTTTCTACGTCGTAGGGCTGTGCCATAATGCAATTTTGCTCAGCCCAAAACTTTTGCAGTTTTAAGATGATTGTTTGAAAATCCATTTTCTGCCTCCTATATTTCTGTTACAAAGACGTCTGCCATGCTGCTTGGTAAAACCAAGGTAAACAAAAAAGCACCTGCGTCCCGTAACTTTAAAGTTACAGGGACGGAGATGCTATAGCTCCGCGGTTCCACCCTGCTTGACTGCAATATACAGTCCGCCTCAATACAATGTTAAATTACAGCTCCAAAGCGCCTTCACCTGCTCTTGCCGGCTTACACCCTCCCGGCTCGCTTAGCTTGCAGGCTACTCCTCTTCTTCATAGCTTAGCTTATAGTATATATTTTTTAGATAAGCTTGTCAATTAGCTACCAAAAATTTTACTACATATTCAGCTGCTTTAAAAAGTCCATACTATTCAGTGGTTTATCCGTTTGAAAATAAATATAACGCAGCAGCATTTTTTCCATTTCCATTAATGCGCCACCACGTACAGAAAAATGAGCCGGACTTTGCATATCCATGGACGCCAGATTACGCCACAGCTCTCTAGCGGCGCTGCTGGCAAGCTCTAAGCCGTCACCGCTCAAGCTACGCCTGCATTCCGTACAAATAGCACCGCCCTGCAGTGGACTAAAGCTGCAATCCTCATGGTCTTCAACCTCGCGGCCACAGCTCATGCACTGGTCTATTTGCGGCGCAATGCCTACCAGCTCCAGCAGCTTAACAGTAAAGGACAGCATCACAATACGCGGGTTACGCTCCATTAATAGAGCAAAGGTGTCCAAAAGCAGCTCATACAGCTGCTCCTGAGGCTGCCTATCCTCTGTAAATAGCGCCGTCAGCTCTGCAGCAACTGCACCATAGGCCATTTGCTGCATATTCATAGCCTTAGGCATGGTGCACAGCTCACAGCTCCGTAGCTTGTCTATTCTTTGCCCCTGCTGCACATCCACATTAATGCGTGAAAACGGCTGCAGCAGGCGACCATTAACATTTTTAGGATAGCGAGCTCCATAAGCTATAAAGCGCAGCTTTCCATGATTTTTAGTAAAACAAATAACATATTTGTCAGCAGTCTGCCAGTTTTTTACGTGTAAAATAATGGCCTCGTCCTGCAAAACAGAGCTATCCATATTAATCGTCCTCAGCCTCTTCTTCCTCTTGCTTCTGCTTTTTAGGCAAGGGCGTAGCCAAGACACGCATTACACGAAAGCCCTCGGCCTCCAAAATCTTAAAGGAATAGCCATAGCTTTCCACCACAGCATCCTTTTCAGGCTTACAGCCTAAAAGACCAAAAACATAACCGCCAATGGTGTCCTCCTCAGGATCATCCAGCTCGATATCCAGCTCCTCTGCCACATCATCAAGCAGCACCATACCGTCAAACTCAAAGGCTCCATTAGGCAAAGCCACAATATCCTCAGGCTCGGCAGCCTCATGCTCATCCTGAATATCGCCCACTATTTCCTCAACAATGTCCTCAATGGTAATCAGGCCTGCTGTACCGCCGTACTCATCAGCCACCAGCACCATTTGCACATGCTTTTGCTGCATCATGGTCAAAGCGCGGGAAATAGGCATAGCCTCAGGCACAACAACCATGGGGCGCATAATACGACGCAGGTCAAAATCCGTACTGCCAGCCTTAATCGCCAGCATATCGCGCACGCTCACCAAACCAATAACATTGTCCTTTTCCTCTACGCACAAGGGATAGCGTGTATGACGACTACTGCGTACTGCAGCTAAATTGTCAGCCAAGCTATCGTCAGTAAACAGGCACACCATGTCCTGGCGGGGAATCATAATTTCCCTGGCCACCCTGTCGCCAAAGTCAAATACATTATCAATCATGCGACTTTCTAAATGGTCAATCTTGCCCCTTTGCTCGCTGGCGCTGACAATAGCACGCAGCTCCTCCTCACTTTTAGACAAATCCTCCTCATGACGCTTCAGGCCTAAAATACGCTGAATAAATCGAGAGGTTTTACTAGAAATCATAACAAAGGGATAAAGCAGATAGTTAAAGAAAATGAGAGGATAAATGGTGGACATTACTGCCCTCTCTACATTGCTTACTGCAATAGCACGTGGTACAAGCTCACCTAAAATTACTTGCAGCAGCACCACTAGCAAAATAGACAAAGGCCATGCCAAAACAGGCTCTAACTGTCCGCCATAGGCAAATAGGCTTACCAGCAAGTGACCGCTAATAATGCCAAAAAGCACCGTAGAGGTGGTAATTCCCAGTTGAATAGCACTAACATAGGTTTCGTGCTTATCCAACACCCGCAGCACCAAATCAGCCTTAGAATTGCCCTGCTCAGACAACTCCTGTAGGCGCCATTTACGTGCTCTAACTAAACCAAATTCTGCAATTACAAAAAAGCCGTTTAATAAAACTACAAGCACCGCTACTAGAAGCTCAATAATGGTACTCATAGCAGGTCCGCTGTCTATAAGTCATCACTCCTAAAATAAATCATTGTTAATGCCGCCCCTGCACAAGAAAGGCTGCCCTTATATTTAATGGTTCTACAAATATGCATCAATGGCTAAAAGCATAACAGTAATGTGCATCTTAATCAAATCATCAGCAATTTAGTCAATTATTCGCGATAGCCAAATTGCTTCAAGGCCTTGTCCTGATTACGCCAATCAGGCTTAACCTTAACCCACAAATCAAGGAACACCTTGCAATACAGCAGGTTTTCAATATCCTTACGTGCCTGTTGGCCAATCTTTTTCAGCAGGCTGCCCTTGGCACCAATGACAATGCCCTTTTGAGACTCGCGCTCAACAAAGATTGTTGCACGAATATACACATTCTCTTCATCGCGCTCCTTAAACTCTTCAATCTCCACTGCAATGGAATGAGGAATTTCGTCTCTAGTGGAACGCAGCACCTTTTCACGAATCATTTCGGCAGCAATAACACGCTCAGGTTGATCAGTAATCATATCCTCGGGGAAGTAGGCAGGACCTTCCGGTAAACGCTTAGTAATCTCCTCTACCAAGCCAGGGAATTCGCCATCGTTAAGCGCGGAAACAGGTACAATAGCAGCAAATTTATACTGCTTACTATACTCCTCCATAATTTTAAACAGCTTAGACTTATCAGCCAGCTTATCAATTTTATTTACTACTAAAATTACAGGGGTTTTAATCTTACGCAGCAGCTCCAAAATATAATCCTCGCCTGCGCCGCGCTTTTCTGTTGCATCTACAATAAACAGAACAACGTCAACCTCCTGCAATGTTCCCTCTGCAGTACGCACCATGTACTCGCCCAGCTTGTGATGTGGCTTATGAATACCAGGAGTATCCAAAAACATAATTTGCGCATCATCAGTATTCATAATACACATAATCTTATTACGTGTAGTCTGAGGACGGTCAGACATAATAGCAATTTTTTCGCCAATCAAACTATTAGTCAAGGTAGACTTGCCCACATTAGGACGGCCAACCATGGCCACAAAACCAGCATGATGTTTTTTATTGTTATCTATCATAATCATCTCCTATATTTTTATTAATGTTCTAGTTTGCTTAGTTTTTACCTCTCAGTCATCTCACTTCGTTCGCTGACAGCTCCCCTTAAAAGGGGAGCCTTACGTTCAAATGCACTTTAGCCTCTCCCTTTAAGGAGAGGTGGCAATGCCTAAAGGCATTGACGGAGAGGTGAATTGAGACGGCGGTCTGGACCGTCCTTACCTACTATTGCAGAAAAATTTCTCCTTAGCGCAGAGCAAATTAATTGCTGATAAAAGTACGATTACAGCTCAAATCCATAAGGAAGTATCTCCTCCAGCGTCATTTCCTTAACATCGCCTTTAAGATTAGCCAAAAGAATGCGGTTGATTTTAAACTCACTCATTACCTGTCTGCAAGCACCGCAGGGAGATACAGGTCCAGAGGTATCTGCTACTACACAGATTTCTGCTAAATGACGTTCGCCTGCACACACAGCAGCAAAGATAGCGTTACGCTCAGCGCAAACCGTTAAGCCATAGGACCCGTTTTCTATGTTACAGCCCTGATAAATTTTACCATCAGCAGTGCGCACAGCCGCTCCTACAGCAAAATTTGAATACGGAGAATAAGAGTTCTCCCTCGCCTTCACAGCAGCGTTATAAAGCTCCAAATCACGCTCATTTAGCATAAACATAACCCTCTTTCTATAACTGCTTCAATAATGCAGCCACAAAGCCTAGCATAGCATTTTTAAGACATAATCTACTTTAACGCTATAACAAAAACTAACTACACAGCAAATACAAAGCCGACGTCATTAAGGCCTTATTTATCAAAATTTTCCTCTGCTAAGTCAATGGCACGCAGCGCCTCTTCTTCCTTAGCACGCATAATAACCTTATCTTCTTCAACCATATGGTCATAGCCCAAAAGATGAAGCAAGCCATGAACTGCCAAATAAACAATCTCACGCTCCAGACCATGTCCAAACTCCTCGCCCTGGCGCTGAGCTGTCTCAGCAGAAATAATAATATCACCTAAAAGATGCTCTTCTGGACCGCCAATAAGCTCCGGCTCGTCGCTATCCTCTGCATCCTCATCTAAAGCAAAGCTTAAAACATCCGTAGGACGGTCCACATTGCGATACTCCCTATTGAGCTGATGAATCTCCTCATCATCCACAATAGTAATATCAACCTCAGTGGACTCGGATAAATCATGAAGCTTAGCTACTGCATTAAGACCTGCACGCAGACGCTCCTCCAGATACTCAGTAATCTCAATTTTATCCTGATCATTTTCTAGATAAATAATCATTTATTCCTCTCTCCTTCTAAAGGTATTTTCACCCTTATGCTCGTGCTTTTCAAAGGCTTCATAGGCCTTGATAATAGCGCCTACAATTTCATGACGCACAACATCCTGCTGCTTAAAGCTGACAATGCCAATTCCAGGCACGTCCTGCAAAATACGGGCTGCATCCTTTAATCCACTCATTTTGCCGTTGGGCAAATCTATTTGGGTAATATCGCCAGTAATAACCATCTTGCTGTTAAAACCAAAGCGAGTTAAAAACATCTTCATTTGCTCTTGGGTAGTATTTTGAGCCTCGTCCAAAATAATGAAGGCATCATTTAAGGTACGTCCACGCATATAGGCCAAGGGTGCCACCTCGATTACACCCTTAGTCAGATACTTTTGGAAGGTATCGCTGCCAAGCATATCATACAGGCCATCATACAAAGGACGCAAATAGGGGTCAACCTTATCCTGCATATCACCAGGCAAAAAGCCCAGCTTTTCGCCTGCCTCCACCGCAGGACGAGTAAGGATAATACGCTCCACCTCTTTTTTCTTTAAGGCACACACCGCCAGTGCCACTGCTAAATAGGTTTTACCAGTGCCTGCAGGTCCAATACCCAACGTTACATGATTTTTACGGATAGTATCTACATAATGCCATTGGCCAAGAGTTTTTGCCTTTACCTGACGACCGCGATTAGTAGTAATAATGGTGTCTGCATACATTCTATGCAGGCTGTCCGCCTTATGCTCTCTTACCATATATATGCTGTAGCGTACATCATGAGCAGTAAGTGGTAACCCCTGACGATAAAGGAACAGCAGCTCTTCAAACAGCTGACTCAAAAGCTGCACCTCATCCTCCTCACCGCTCATGGTAATCATATTGCCACGTGCAACAATGGTGCAATCTGCAAAGGCCGTGCGAACAATACGCATAAACTCATCATTACGTCCGCAAATGCCAACCATCTCCTGCTGGTCAAAGGTTTCTAAAACTTTTTCCAAAGCCAAGCTAGTACCTCCTCAAAATCCTTTATCTTTCTTCAATAGTAACTTTATTAATAACAACGGGAACTAAGGGCTTATCACGGAAATCTGTTTCCATCTTGCCTATTTTATACACCACATCCATACCCTTGGTAACCTTGCCAAAAACTGCATGTTTACCGTCAAGCCAGGAACAGGGAGCAAGTGTAATAAAGAACTGACTGCCACCGGTATTGGGACCAGCATTAGCCATGGACAGTACACCAGGACCATCATGAAGCAGCTTGCTGCTAAACTCGTCCTTAATCTTGTAGCCAGGACCACCAGTGCCATCACCCTTAGGACAACCACCCTGAATCATAAATTTGTCAATAACACGATGAAAGGTTAAGCCATTATAAAAACCATCCTTAGCCAGCTTAATAAAATTGGCGCTGGTCTGAGGTGCATAATCTGTTGCCAGCTTAATCTCAAAGCTGCCCATATTAGTATCAAATACCGCTGTTGCAGGCTTTGCATCTGCAGCAGGCCCCGCATCATTATTTTGACCACAGGCAGTCATACCAAAAAGAGATAATAATAGCATACATACCAAAAGTATTTTTTTCATTGAACTTCCTCCATAATTTACAACACCATAAAGCTGCAAGCATATCTAGCCTACACTCTATCATTATATATTATACAACCTGTAGACTGCTTACGCAAACACTGGTGCTGCTTTTAAGAAAAATGTATGTAAAGAATTATTCTTTCCAAAGCTTACCTATGCCATTTATACAGTATGCCCTAAAACACGCTTTCCTAGCTTTAATTTTTCATTTTTGAAAGCTAAAATGCAAAAAAAAATTTATGCAAACAGCACTTCCGTTTGCAATAAAAAAGCACGCCTCTACCACAATTGCCACCATGGTAGAAAACGTGCCAAAAACATAATCCAACTCTGATTTTTATATGAAAAGCCTAAGCTTTAGCTGTTACAAATGCTGTGCTACATCCTTACGCAGCAGCAGATAAGCAGGCACAAGGCTGCACACCGCTCCACAGAACAGCACAGCCAAAATCAGCTGCAGCTCTGCCTGAGGTACACCTGCAGTCAAGTACAGTCCTGTATGCTGCTGCAAAAGTGTACTCAGCCCCGCAAAAAGTTCATGGCCAACTGCCACGCCAACCATGCAGCCAACTCCTACCAGCGTCAGCCCCAGCTTAAAGTACAGGTGCATAATATCACCCCTGCCAGCTCCAAGAGCACGCATAATAGCCTGATCTCTGCGGCTGCTAGTAATAAACCAATACAAGGAGCTGCCTACTATCAAAAGTGCCAGCGCCATAATAATCATAGAAAAGCTATTCAGCAGCTTCTCCATATCGCCCATAATGGAAAACAGCTCAATAACAGTTTTAGACGGAAAAATCAGCTGCACATCAGTACTTTTGCTATAGCCATTGGCCAGTACCATAGACTGAGCATAGCCCTTAGGAACAATCACAACTGCTGTTACCTCTTCATGAACCTTATCCGCATGTCCGTGCATATTCCAAATACTAGACAATGGCACCAAAATACTGCCATCATAAGGACCATGAGCAGGCTTTAAAATACCTACAACAGTAAATTTCTGCTGGTCATGAGCCTTGGCAGCCACGTTATGCACCACGCCATGCACGCTGGCAAAGCTATCGCCAAGCTGCAAACCTGTTTTAGCAGCCACCTCCGCACCAATAACAGCCTCATAATTATTTTCAAAGCCCCTGCCACGCTCCAGCTCCAGCCAAGGACCACTGCTTTTTTCAACGCCCCGCAGCTGCAGCAGCTCCTGCTCCGTACCCACAAGACGATAGCCCCTATAATTATCACCATAGCCCAATGGTACGGCCTGCGCCACATAGGGACTGCGCCTAAGCTCCAGCACCTTGTCATAAGAAAAATTACCAATAGGCTGGTCCTTCAAAAACACCGTATTCAAAACCAGCTGATTGGGACTGCCCTTAGCACCCATCAGCATAGGAAAAGGCCGGGATGCCTGCACCATGGCTCCGTGCAAGCCATTCGCCAAAAGTAGCACATTAACAGCCGCGGCAATGCTAAGAGCCATAACTATTACAGCCAATAAATTTTGCAGAGGACGGCTAAAGAGCAATCTCTTAATTAAAGTATATTCATGCACCAGCCTCACCCTCTCGTATATTATAGCGCCTGCTAAACTGTGCCTTAACGGCCTCGTCATGGGTGCTTAAAATAAGAGCCACACCCTCCTGCTGACACAGCTCACGCAATGTTTGCAGCACAATCTGGCTATTCTTCACATCAAGACTGGCCGTAGGCTCGTCTGCTAAAAGCAGAGCAGGACGGTTCACCAAGGCACGTACCACAGCCACTCTTTGCTGCTCGCCTAGGCTTAAGCAGCAGGGAAAATCCTTTGCCCTATCTGCCAGTCCCACTAAATCTAGCAGCTGATAAACCCTTACCTGCAAATTGTCGCACTCAATGCCGTTCCAGTAGGAAGCCAGCATAATGTTTTCCTCCACAGTAAGGGCCTCTAGCAAATTTAAACGCTGAAAAATATAGCCAATGTTATAGGACCGCCACAAGTCCCACTCCTTATTAGTTAATGAGCACAAATCTATACCATCAAACAAAAGCTGACCCTTATCAGGACGCAGCAGCCCTGCAATCATGTGTAAAAGAGTAGTTTTGCCACTACCGCTAGGTCCCTCTAAAACCAACAGCTCGCCCCTATCCAGCTGCAGTCTTGGTACAAATATTTCTGCCGTAACCTGACCCTGAGGACCAACAAAGCGTTTTTCCAAATCACGTATCTCTAGCAGCATCTATATAGCCTCCAGCTTCTCTGAGGAAATACGCACCAAACTTACAAAGCCGGTTTCTGCATCCACCTCTGTCCCCAGCTCTAAAATACCTGTCACCCTAATAGGACTATCAAAGGGCAGTGCCTTGACTGGCTCGCTCAGCTTAACCACTACAATATCTGACGGCCAATCAGCATCACTGGAGCAAAAGGGACAAATGGACATAGGCTCTTTGGTAAGCACAAAAAAATTAATAGTAGGCGTCAAAGGCGGAGCCATAAAGCCAGTCATAGCCACCCTTTTACCCTCTGCAACCTTTAGCTTTTGCGAAAGCACAATACCTCTAGACGAAGCAGACTCATACATCTCATCAAAGCCAATAGTAACAGCATCCTCAAACCACCACGCCTGTGCACTACTGCATGCCGAAAGGAACGGCCCATTCTCATAAGCCGTTCCCCTCATGCCAACTGCAGTAACAAGCGGCAGTGCCAGCAGTACAAGGACAATTCCTAAAATCCTACCCAGCACCCTCATCACCACTTTACTTTACATTTTTATTGCCGTCCAGGCCCAGTGCACGCACCATACCGAAGAACACCTCAGTATTATCCATTACACCATTAAAGTACTCTGCGCCAGGACCTTGAGCGTTCAGCAGAATATCGTCAGCAGAATGCACCTCCTGAGAATCTGCAGCCGGAATATTGCCAGGAGCAAACTCGCCCTTAATTGCAGGGTTAGCAATAGCCTTATCACCAGCCATAATTGCAGGATCAGTAGGAATCTGTTTAAAACGATAATCTATATTAGTATCAGGATGGTTAGCAAACTGCACAGCCAAGGTCACAGTCGGATCCGGATTATCGGGATAACCATCGCCATCCTTATCCTCAAAGGTAGGCCATTTAGCATCCGCATAGGTACGCACTGCTTCACGACCGGTTTTGCCGTCCAGCTCGTGATAAGTACCAGTAATGCTTGCACCATGAGCATGGTCAGCCACTACGATAATCAAGGTATCAGGATGCTTTTTAGCAAACTCCTGCGCAAGACCTACAGCCTTATCCATCTCAATATTGTCATATGCAGCACGCTGCCAATCCAAAACGTGCAGCTGCTTATCAACACAAGCACCCTCAACCATCAGGAAGAAGCCGTTTTCTTTTTTGCTCAAAGCCTTAATAGCTCTATCGGTCATCTCCACCAGGCCAGGCTGATCTCTAAAGCTGCCTAAAACCTTAGGATTCTTCAGCATCTCTCGGTCTACATACACATTCATGTTATTCAGATGGTACAGGCCTAAAAGCTTATCCTCAGATTCAGGAATAGCCTTCAGCTCAGTTTTGCTGCCTGAGAAGCTATAGCCCAAATCCTCAAAGCCCTTAATTACATCCACATTATCCTTACGCTTAGAGCCAGCAATCTCCATAGGCAGGAAATGTCTTGCACCACCACCCATAATTACATCAGGACGATGATAATCAGCCAGCATATCCTGAGCAATATGGTTTTGCTCCGCACGTCTGCGAGTGTGGGACAGCATAGCTGCAGGAGTAGCGTCAGTAATATTAGCAGTAGAAACAATACCAGTTGCCATACCGCGTGTACGCTTAGCCAGCTCAATAATGTTTTCTACCTTAGGGTCATCAAAGGGGTCTGCAGTGCAGTCCTCATAAACACCCATGGCATTAACCACACTCTTATGACCAGTAGCGTAAGCAGAAGCACTATTAGCAGAGTCTGTTACTAAAGAATCATAGCCAGAGGTGGTAATCAGCGCCATATTGGACATCTTTTCCATATTCAGAAGGTCGTTGTAACGGCCCTCGGTAATACCCTTGGACATAATGCGGGCAATCTCTCTAGCCTGCAAGCTCATACCGTCACCAACAAAAAGGATAACGTTCTTAGCACGCTTTTTAGCCTTCTCGTTAGTGACTTTATAGGAAACGCTGCGCTTAGCGCCGTCGTCATTTACTTCAATCTTAATATCGCCAGCCTTAGGAAAGCTAACGTCATTTATACGATAAACTGCAGTCTTGCCAACCATGGACTTAACTGCATCCTTACCAAAATAAGCAGCTGCATCCTTGCCGTTAATAGTAACCTGCATATCCGGCTCATCAGCATTATTAACCTCTACAGAAAAGTCAAAGCGTTGACCTTGAACAAATTTTGCATTATCAATAGGCAAAACCTTAATAGTTTGCGGCTGAGGTGCGGTGTAGCCTGCGGCCTCGGCTGCGGTACCATAAAAACCAGCAGCAGTACAGGACATACCTAAAACAGCTGCTAAAATAGCCTTTTTGTTGCAATGGAGAAAGCTCATCTTCATTTCCTTCCTTTCATCAAGCTTTTTACAAGCTCTAACCATATTGTAAAGGCTCAATGTTAAGGAAATATCATGGAAATGTAAAAAATGAGAGAGATTTGAAGAAGCCATGTTTAAGCAAATCTTATTAGGATGTTAGACTAAACTTGTTCAGGATTTAGGTGAACTATTCGGAAATTCCGAAGTGTTCAAAATACAAAAACGCCACCAACCTAAAGGAGTGAATAAACTCCCAAAGGATGGTGGCGCATTTTAAGTGACGAAAAATACTATATACTATCTTTCATTTATTCATTACAAGCTTCTGTAACATGCCTGCTTATACTAGGGGGAACCAGGTTTGAAACTTGACATTTCCTATATAAACATATAGAATAATACACAAGAAAGGTCGGTTGTGGAAAGTCGGCCTTCCCCGTGAATTTGAATTTAGAAGGAAGCCGCTTACCATTAAGCGGTTTTTTTCATTTTTACGCTAATTGCGCTTATTTGAAATAATGAGTACTACTAATGTAGCGAACCCAATCATTAAAGAAAGAGCTTCATATACAGTCATAGCCTCACCCCCACTCTCTAGGGAGTAGGAAAACCGACACCGACGCAATTCTTGTGTACAGATATTATAGCACAAGAAAATACGTTCAACAACATAAACATTTCTTTAGTCTCTATTTGAAAATGTCCTAAAAGCTTCCAAACAATTACATAAGCTCACAATGTCAATGCACCGGATACACAAAAACACCATCTGCCTTAAGGAGAACACCGCTCCCAAGGGTAGATGGTGTTTTTAGTTGTGTTAGAAATAGTGGAGCTTGTTCAGACATTAGGTGAACTATTAAGAAATACTTAAGAGTTGAAATCAAAAACGCCACCAACAACACCTAACACTTTCAAGGCTTGAAAATTTTCATTACTTTAAAAGTAATTTACCTACTATCACAACATAAGCAAAAATAAAATCTAACTATTGAGATACGCTTAATAATTTATAATAAAAAAACAGCCCAAACATTTTTTGTTCAGGCTGTATACATAGTTTCATTTATTCTTTTCCAAACAAGCTAGGTTGCTCTGCTGCCATCATTGCATCGTAACTACTATCATAGCTATAACAATTACCATCATAGGATTCCGTAATCTTTAATCTCCTACGGATATAATCCTGCAATTCTTTATCAGTGCAATAAATATAACATCCCTTCATACCTCTTGTCATTAAAGTGCGGTATGTATTCTTGATAATCTCATCGGCTATAGCCATAGCCTTTTCCGGCTCTTTTTTATACATACCCTTCAACCCTTTTATAGATTGGTCTGTTTTGGCGCGTTTAAATAAATCTGTAACAATATGACCATTTTCATAACGCATATCATCTCCAATAATTACGCCTACATAATCAAATTCCAATCCCTGAGTGGTATGAATGCAACCTGCTTCGTTTACAGATGTTTCACTAGTAGCATAAGCTTGACCACCAAATAGATTCCAGCTAATAGTAAAATCTCCTATAACAATATCGTGATAATTTGGATCTTTACGACTTTTTGTAGGCCACTCCCAACAATATCCCGCCAAAATCCTTGCTCTATTGGCCTCTTTATTTCGTTTTAAAATAAGCTTACGCAATTGCTCTGGAGAATCACAAAGACGAACATCATAGCCCAAACCATCAATATTGTAGTTAGCAGTGCTTCTAATCTCCAAAAGGTCATCAATCCACGCCAAATAGCCATCGGAGCCGTTACATCTGAACTGAGATATAAGCTCCATCTCAGTAACCTCAGAGCCTTCCTTATGCGCCCATTCCTTAATTTCATCGACAGAGCCTATGTCACTTGTTGTTACTCTCTGATTTTCGTCAATAAAAAACACCGAACATTTTGCACTATGAATAATTTCCTTAATCTGGTTTTCACCCAAATTGCTATACATACCAGACTTCGCATTAAGTCTATGTGCTTCATCAACCAACAAAGTATCTGCAATATCTTTAGGAGCTGTTGTAAATGAACCAGAACCCTTAAACATATTGTCTACGCTACTCTTTTTTATTTGACCCTTCAGTTTTTCTGCATAGACTTCTCTAGGAGCGCTATTTTTAGAAACATAGGCAACAAACTGTCCTCTTTGAGTCAGCTCGGATAATAAACATATTGCTATTACACTTTTGCCAGTTCCTGGCCCACCCTTGCAAATAAGGGTACGCTTCTTCCCATCTCGTTGACACCGTTCGGAAAGGCTTATAACCTCTTCATAAGCAACTCGCTGTTCGTCAATCATTACAAATTCCTCATTGCCCTTCATCATAGAAGCAATAGCGTTTTGCAAGCTTTTAGACGGTTTCAGCTTGCCGTGGTCAATTTGGTATAATAATTCACTATTATCGCCTTTTCTAATAAATTTTTTAATAAAGCTACATAACTTCCCAGCCTGTCCAGAAGTAAAAGCAGGAGCATCATTGGTATACATCGCATACTGCTCGTCATCAATAGGATCAAGCTCCTGACGTTGATAATTATGCAAATAAGCGCACGGAGACAGTTTAACCTGTTCTTGCTGTACATACGTATTATAGTCGTTAATGAGTTGTGCATAGGACCACGCTTGATAAGAAGGATGCACAAGCAGACGCATACCATGACCTACAAAAGATTCTACAAGCGTATTGCTATTCTCTACTTTTTTCAGTTCACTCCATTGCTTAAGTTCGATAATTACCATACCAGGCTTGCCGCTTTCATCATAGCCTGTAATCATAAAATCCACTCGCTTAGCAGTTTGTGGAATATTATATTCAATGGCAACGCCTGCATCCATAGGAATATCCTCATCACTCATCACTCTATACATGTACTGCATAGAGTTACGCCATGAATTAAGCTCGCTTTCAGGAGTATGTCTACCCAAACGCTCTAAAACATTACGCTCTATCTCTAATGCAATTTGGTCATTATAAGTACTTCTAAGAAACTCACGCTTCGATCCACTATAAACAATCATCTATAATATACCTCTATTTCAATTCAGTGTATTTTTTCGCATTACCAAAAGACTTATCTACAGGATATTTTTTATTATTTGCATCCAGCTTTTGTTCAATAATTTCACCAACATCCAAATCATAAGCTTCCGCTATCAGCATAGCGTAAATCATAACATCAGCCAGCTCTTCCTTTACTTTGTCCCTCTTTTGAGCAACAACTAAATCATCGCCAGACCATTGAAAAATCTCTAACAGCTCAGATGCCTCTAAAGATAGAGAGATAGCTAAATCCTTAGGATTATGAAATTGCTTCCAGTCTCTATCATCTCTAAACTGCAATATTTTTTTCTTTAACTCCTTAATAGAATCACTCATAAGATTCACTCCCAAAAATATATAAATTATACGTATTAGTTCATATACATAAGTGCCCTTATTTATATATTCATCACAAAATTTCCTTTTCCTGCATAAATAGTCTAATGAATTTGTATATATTCTGTCTAGCAAGTTAAAGTTTATTCCTATTATACAACATTAACATGACAACCATCTGTCACTCTAATTATTTTTCTTTAAA
>Burrito_p2__coassemble_399_pt1 | contig 62883 bp, 64 predicted proteins | sample Burrito_p2__metabat2_high_PE_003 | metagenome-assembled genome bin Burrito_p2 | reverse complement strand
TACGTCGAAAGTACTTGGCTGGAAGCGGCCTGGGAGGATAGATAGCTGCCGGTTAGAATAAAACCTGTACCAATGGTACAGGTTTTTTTATCAGCCAGATACCTGGCTGATAAGACCTTAGCCCTGGAGAGAATATGCGCTCGCACTAAGCGAAGCAAGACGATTAAAGGACTTTTTCAGTGTACTTGAAACAATTCCTTTACTCCTAGCACAGTTTATGCTATAATACATAAGCAATTTAATAATAGACAGTTCGTAACCATCCTGTCTCAAAACAAAACTACGGGCGATTATCCAGGAGGCTTATCCAGGATTTATTTTGTATGTAAAGATTTCGTCTGTGGGACGGAATCTTTTTTATTTTGCCCGCATTATTTTCTAGCTTTTAATTAGGAGGAAAAATGAAGGCTTTAGTATTACTTAGTGGTGGTGTTGACAGTTCTACTTGTCTAGCTGTTGCTAAAGAAAAATTTGGTGATAATGTTATGGCATTATCTATGTATTATGGTCAGAAGCATAGTAAAGAATTAGAATCTGCAAAGGCTGTTGCCGATTATTATCAAGTAGAACTAATAACAATGGACTTAGCAAAAATATTTGCTCATAGTAATTGCTCTTTACTTAAGGGCTCTAATGAAGATATTCCACAGGAGTCCTATGACCAGCAAATTAAGGAGCGAAATGGTGAAACAGTTTCTACTTACGTTCCTTTTCGCAATGGACTTTTCTTATCAACTGCAGCTAGTATTGCTTTAGAGTATGAATGTGATGTAATTTATTATGGTCCCCATGCCGACGATGTTGCAGGCAGCGCTTATCCTGATTGTAGTGTAGAGTTTAATCAGGCTATGGAGCAGGCTATTTATATTGGTAGTGGCAAAAAGCTGCGCCTTGAAGCACCTTTTGTTGATAAAACAAAGAAGGATATAGTTGCTGAAGGTTTAAGGCTTGGCGTTCCCTATGAATTAACATGGAGCTGCTATTGTGGTACCGAGAAGCCTTGTCATAAATGTGGTACCTGCATTGATAGAGAGCTCGCGTTCGAGGCAAACGGTGTTATCGATCCGTTAATGAAGTAAGGAGGATTACATTTTGAAAACACAATTTACTACTCAAAAAATGGCTATTGCAGGTCTTTGCATAGCATTGTATATAGTTGTTATGGTTTGTACTCAAAGCTTTGCCTTTGGCCAATACCAAATTCGTATTGCGACTGCGTTGTATTCCTTAAGTGCAATCTTTCCTTTCTTGATTTTACCATTTGGAATTGCCAATGTTATTAGTAATACAGTTATGGGCGGATTAGGTGTTTTAGATATTGTAGGTGGATTTATTGTAGGTATCCTTACTACAGCTATTATTGCTTATGGTAAAAGAAAGGGCTGTGGTAACTGGATTATCTGGCTGGCAATCACATTTGTACCGGGTCTGTGTGTTCCTATGTGGTTGTCTATGCTGTTGAATCTTCCGTACTGGCTGTTAGCATCTAGCATTTTGGTTGGTCAGTGTATTTCTGGCTTTGCAGGCATGTTACTCGTAACAGCATTGGAGCGTATTGGCATTGGTAAAGTTATTTTAGCAGGAGGTAATAGTAAATGACTAGTGGAAGAACAAAAGAAGAATTGCAGGGCGTAAGCCTTTTAGGCAATCAGAATACTAAGTACAAAATGGACTATGCACCTGAGGTGTTGGAATGTTTCCCTAATAAGCATCCTGAAAATGATTATTTCGTAAAATTCAACTGTCCTGAATTTACCAGTCTTTGTCCTATGACAGGTCAGCCTGACTTTGCAACCATTTATATTTCCTATGTTCCTGACGGATTATTGGTAGAGAGTAAATCCTTGAAGCTTTACCTTTTCAGCTTTCGTAATCATGGTGACTTTCATGAGGATTGCGTGAATATTATCATGAAGGATTTAGTAAAGCTTTTAGAGCCTAAATATATTGAGGTTTGGGGAAAATTCTTGCCTCGTGGCGGTTTGTCAATCGACCCGTATGCTAACTATGGCAAGCCTGGTACTGAATGGGAGGCAGCTGCCAAAAAACGTCTCTTTATGCATGATATGTATCCAGAGATAATAAATAATAGATAAGCTGTTTTGCGGAGTTGGTTAGTAGCAATAGTAGCTATCTGATTTAAGGAAAATTTTGCGCTTTGCACTTTATGCGTAGTAGTTGTAATGACTGCTACGCTATTTTTATATATTGGTTGCAATTACTATTATCTCTAGCTTTAAATAAGACAAATGCTTTGGAGAAGATAATAGTTAAGGTATCTTTATCTAGAAATTATGGCTCATAATTGCAGCAATTATTTATAAAAAAATATACTAATAACTCATGTTCTAATATTACGGTTTTTCAAATGCTTAAGATAATTTTGAAGACTAAGTTTTGTTTATAATTTTTAGAAATAAAGTATTTAAAAATACTAGTTAGCATAAACAAACTCGATGCTGCGAAAAGTAAAATTTTTCGAAAAAAGCTTATGTTGCACTTTATTTATCATTTAGAGTATGCTACAATAGTCATATAGATTGCATAGTTGCATTCTACTATTAAATCCGTGGGACACAAAAAGTACCACGAGGGACAAAACTTGCTGAGGCGGTATTATGGACGGTATCATTAATTTACAAAAGAAAATAGTACCTGAATTAACCGACCTTTTGGTCCAACGTTATCAAATCTTGCGTCAGGTAAGTCATGAATATCCTATTGGAAGACGTGCTTTGGCTGCTCGCCTAGGTTTAAGCGAGCGTGTGCTGCGTGCTCAAGTGGATTTTTTAAAGAAAAGTGGCTTGCTGGAGTTTTCTTCCAGCGGCATGACTGTGACTGATGAGGGGATTGATATCCTTAAGGAGCTGGCTGACTACGTACGTAAATTGCAGGACCTTTCTACCTTGGAAAAGGAACTGTGCAGTATGTTGAATGTTGGCCGTGTAGTAATCCTTCCTGGCGATTCTGACCAAGAGGAAGTGGTGAAACGGGAAATTGGCAGGACTGCAGCGAGAATTTTAAGCAAGCTGCTTGCTGATGGAAAAGGTCATATTGTCGCAGTCAGCGGCGGTACTACCATGGCTGCAATGGCAGCCAATATCAGCGGTAGCCAGCCTAATACAGTAGTTGTTCCTGCGCGTGGCGGTTTGGGAGATAATGTTGAGCTGCAAGCAAATACTATTGCTACAGTTTTAGCGCAACGCTTAGGTGCTTCCTATCGTCAGCTTTATGTGCCGGATAGTGTAAGCGAGGACATCTTGAACAGCATTTTAAAAGAGGATATTGGCGTACGTGCAGTAGTCGATATTATCAAAAAAGCTGATATCCTTGTGCATGGCGTTGGTCGTTCCGATGTTATGGCTCGACATCGTCGTCTAGGTCCGGATATTTTGGCCAAGCTAAAGGAAAATGGTGCTGTTGGCGAGGCCTTCGGCCAGTATTGTGCTTTAGATGGCAGGCAGGTTTATATGAGTAATAACGCTGGCCTGATGCTTCAGGATTTGGAGCATATAGGTACTATTATTGGTGTTGCTGGCGGTAAATCAAAGGCAGCAGCTATTCTTTCTGTTATTCATGCATCCAGACAGGATATATTGGTAACAGATGAGGCGGCTGCGCACGAGATTGTACGTATGGCAAAAGAATCCTGTTAATTGGCACACAAGTGCAGAATTTATATTAATTCATATTTTTAAGGAGGAACTTATCATGACAAAAGTAGGTATTAATGGTTTTGGCCGTATTGGCCGTGAGGTTTTCCGTGTTGCTTTCACTAACCCTGAGGTTGAGGTTGTTGCAGTAAACGACCTGACTGACTCTGCTACTTTGGCTCATCTGTTGAAATATGACTCCATTCATGGAACCTTCCCCCACGAAGTAGAAGCTGATGGCGACTGCATCGTTGTTGACGGTAAAAAAGTAAAAGTATTTGCATCTCCCGATCCTGCTAAAATTCCTTGGGGCGAAGTAGGTGCTGAAATCGTAATCGAATCCACTGGCCGTTTCACCGAAGGTGCTAAAGCTAAAGCTCATATCGAAGCTGGCGCTAAAAAAGTTATTATCTCCGCTCCTGCTAAAGGCGAAGATATCACCATCGTTATGGGTGTAAACGAAGATAAATATGTTGCTGCTGAACACAACATCATTTCCAACGCTTCCTGCACCACCAACTGCCTGGCTCCCTTCACCAAGGTTCTGTTGGAGAACTTCGGCATTGAAAGCGGTCTGATGACTACTGTTCACTCCTACACCAACGATCAACGCATTCTGGACCTGCCTCATAAGGACCTGCGTCGTGCTCGTGCTGCTGCTTGCTCCATCATCCCGACCACCACTGGTGCTGCTAAAGCAGTTGCTCTGGTTCTGCCCGAACTGAAAGGCAAACTGAACGGCTTTGCTATGCGCGTTCCTACTCCGAACGTATCCATTACTGACCTGACCGTTCTGCTGCAAAAAGACACTACTGCAGAAGAAATCAATGCTGTACTGAAAGAAGCAGCTGAAGGTAAGCTGAAAGGCATCATGGGCTACAGCGATCTGCCGCTGGTATCCAAAGACTACAATGGCTGCCCGCTGAGCTCTATTGTTGACGGTCTGTCCACCATGATGGTTGGTCCTCGTATGGCTAAGGTTGTTAGCTGGTATGACAATGAATGGGGTTATTCCAACCGTGTAGTTGACCTGGCTTGCTACATTGCTAAACAAGGCCTGTAAGATAGGAGATAATGTCCGTGGATAAAAAATCAATTCGTGATTTAGATGTTGCCGGCAAAAAGGTTCTGGTGCGCGTTGACTTTAACGTTCCCTTTGATGATGCTGGTAATATTTCTGATGATACTCGTATCAGAGCTTCTCTGGATACCATCAAGTATCTGCTGGACAACAAGGCTGCCGTTATTTTGATGGCACACCTTGGTCGTCCTAAAGGAGAGGTTAATCCTAAATATAGCTTAAAGCCTGTTGCTAAACATTTAGGTGAGCTTTTAGAACAACGCATCATCTTTGCTCCTGACTGCATTGGTGATGCTGCTAAAGCTGCTGCCGCTAAATTAAAGCCTGGCCAGATTCTACTTCTGGAAAATCTGCGTTTCCATAAAGAAGAAGAAAAGAACAATATGGAGTTTGCTGAACAGCTGGCTTCTTTGGCAGAGCTTTATGTAAATGATGGCTTTGGCGTATCTCATCGTGCTCATGCGTCTGTAGAAGGCGTAACTCATTTCCTGCCTGCTGCTGCTGGTTTCTTGCTGGAAAAGGAAATCCAATTCGTAGGCAAGGCTGTTACTGAGCCGGAGCATCCTTTTGCTGCTATTATCGGTGGCGCAAAGGTTAGTGATAAAATCGGCGTAATCGACAACCTTTTGGACAAGGTTGATACTCTGCTTATCGGTGGCGGTATGGCTAACACCTTCCTGGCTGCTGAAGGCTATGCTATGGGTAAATCCCTTGTAGAAGAAGATAAAATTGAGCTGGCTAAGGAGCTTTTGGCTAAGGCTGAAAAGAATGGCGTAAAAATGCTGTTGCCTACTGACCTGGTTATGGCAGAGGCATTTGCTCCTGACGCAAAGCATGTAAATCAAGGCCTGAAGGACCTGAATCAGGACTATATGGCGCTTGATATTGGTGCTGAAACCAGCAAGGCATATGCTGAGGCTTTGAAGGATGCTAAGATGATTGTTTGGAATGGTCCTATGGGCGTATTCGAAATGGATGCATTCTGCAAAGGTACCGAAGCAGTTGCTAAGGCAGTTGCAAAAAGCCGTGCTACCAGCATTGTTGGTGGTGGTGACTCTGTTGCTGCTATTGAAAAGCTTGGTCTGGCAAAGCGTATTTCTCATATCTCTACAGGTGGCGGCGCTTCCTTAGAGTATTTAGAGGGCAAGGTTCTTCCTGGTGTTGCTGCTCTTGACGATGTTCGTCGTAAAATGATTGCAGGCAACTGGAAAATGCACAAAACTGTTAACGAAGCAGTAGAGCTTGCTGAGGATATCGTCATGGAAACTAATGGTACCTTGAACGAGGTTGTTGTGTTCCCGCCATTCACCGCTTTGGAAACTGTTGCTGACGCTATTGATGGCAAGCATGTTGGCTATGGTGCTCAGGATCTGCATTGGGAAGACAAGGGTGCCTTTACCGGTGCTGTTTCCGGTGCTATGATTGCTGATATTTGTGCTGAATATGTACTTGTTGGTCATAGCGAACGCCGCACTATCTTTGGTGAAAATGAAAAAATTATTGCAAGCAAAATGATTGCTGCATATCGCAATGGTTTAAAACCTATGCTGTGTGTTGGTGAAAATCTTGAAGAGCGTGAAGCTGGTAAAACTGCTCGTAAAATCAGTATGCAGCTGAAGAGTGCTCTTCGTGTAATTTCTCCTGAAGATGCTGAAAATCTTGTAGTTGCCTATGAACCTATTTGGGCTATTGGCAGCGGCAAGGCAGCAACTGCAGAGGATGCACAAGATGTTTGCCGTCTGATTAGAGAAAAGATTAGCAAAATCTTTACTCCGGAAATTGCTCGCAAGGTACGTATTTTGTACGGTGGCAGTGTAAACGAAAAGAATGCTGCTGATTTTAATATCAGCGGTATTGATGGCGTATTAGTTGGCGGCGCAAGCCTGAAGGCTGACACCTTTGCAGCTATCGTACGCAGCTTTTAAGAGAGGCTGAAATGTCAAAACAACCAGTTTTACTTATGATTTTAGATGGTTGGGGTGTTGCTCCTGCTTCTGCAGGAAACGCTGCTGCTGTAGCAAAAACTCCTAACCTCGATAAATATTTTGCTGAATATCCTCATACCACTCTGCAGGCCAGCGGCAAGTTCGTTGGCCTGCCTGAGGGGCAGATTGGTAACTCTGAGGTTGGTCACTTAAATATTGGTGCTGGCCGTATTATTTACCAAAACCTGACTCGCATTACCAAGGCAATAGAGGATGGTGAGTTCTTTACTAATCCTGTTTTGTGTGATGTAATGGCTAAAACTAAGGCTAATGATAGCAGTCTTCACCTGATGGGACTTGTATCCGATGGTGGTGTTCACAGTCATATGACTCACCTGTTAGCTTTGGTTCGTATGGCTAAGGAGCAGGGGTTAAAAAATATTTACGTTCATGCTTTTTTGGATGGTCGTGATGTTGGACCTAAAACTGCAGCAGGCTATCTTAAACAGCTGCAGGAGGCACTGACAGAGATTGGTGCAGGTAAGATTGCTACAGTAAGTGGACGTTACTATCCTATGGACCGCGATAAGCGCTGGGAAAGAGTTGAGCGTGGTTATAGAGCAATTGTTATGGGCGAGGGAAAGGCTGCTGTTGACCCAGTTGCTGCAGTGGAGGAATCCTATGCTGCAGGTGTAACAGACGAGTTTGTAGAACCCATCGTAATTGAAGGCGTTGATGGTAAGGTTAAGGCTGGCGATGGCATAATCTTCTTCAATTTCCGCCCTGACCGTGCTCGTCAGCTGACAAGAGCGCTCAACGATAAGGAATTTCCATATTTTGAACGTCCTGAAGCTGCAATGCCAGTAAACTTTGTTTGTATGACTCAATACGATGCTACTATCGATGCTCCAGTAGCTTATCCGCCCGAAACCTATGCTGATACATTAGGTCAGCTATTGGCAGATAAGGGATTGCATCAGCTGCGTATTGCAGAAACAGAAAAGTATGCTCATGTAACCTTCTTCTTCAATGGTGGCGTAGAAGAACCTAACAAAAATGAAGAACGCATTCTGATTGCTTCTCCTAAGGTTGCAACCTATGACCTGCAGCCTGAAATGAGTGCTGAGGAGGTAACTCAGGCACTTTTGGCTGAGCTGGATAAGGATAAATTTGACGTAGTTATTTTGAACTTCGCAAATCCTGATATGGTTGGTCATACAGGCGTTCTTGAGGCCGCTATAAAAGCTATGGAGAAGGTGGACGAATGTGTTGGTCGTGTTGTAGAAAAGGTACAAAGCCTTGGCGGCTGTGTATGCATCACTGCTGATCATGGCAATTTAGAGCACATGGTTGAAAATGATGGTCAGCCTAATACAGCACATACAACTAACGTAGTACCCTTTATTTTAATAAGTGATAAGAAATGCAAGCTGCACAGCGGTATTTTAGCTGATATTGCTCCTACTATGCTGGAGCTGCTTAATTTGGAAAAGCCTGAATTAATGACAGGCAGTAGCTTGATAGAGAAATAAATTTGAGGTGAAGATATTATGGCAATGATTACTGAAGTATATGCTCGTGAGATTCTGGACTCCCGCGGCAATCCGACTGTAGAAGTTGAAGTTTGCTTAGAGGATGGTGCTGTTGGTCGTGCCGCAGTTCCCTCCGGTGCTTCTACTGGCGTGCATGAAGCAGTTGAACTTCGTGATGGTGACAAGGAACGTTATCTTGGCAAAGGCGTAACCAAGGCTGTTGATAATGTAAACGATGTAATTGCAGAAGCTATCATCGGCTTGGAGGCTACCCGCCAAACTGAAATTGACGAGCTGCTGGTACGTTTAGATGGTACCTCCAATAAAGGCAATCTTGGTGCTAACGCTATTCTGGGCGTTTCCATGGCTGTTGCTAAAGCAGCAGCAGCTTCCGTAGGTCTGCCTCTGTATCTGTATCTTGGCGGTATTGCTGCTAAAGAACTGCCTGTTCCGATGATGAACATCTTAAATGGTGGCGAGCATGCTGATAACAACGTAGATATTCAAGAATTTATGATTATGCCTGTTGGTGCTAAATCCTTTGCTGAAGCACTGCGCATGAATGCTGAAATTTATCATAATCTGAAATCTCTGCTGAAATCCAAGGGTCTGTCCACTGCTTTAGGTGATGAAGGCGGCTTTGCTCCTGACCTGAAGTGCAATGCAGAGGCTATCGAGGTTATTCTTGAAGCTGTTGAAAAAGCTGGTTACAAACCTGGCGAAGATATTGTAATTGCTCTGGACGTTGCTTCCAGCGAATTCTACAAAGATGGTGTTTATCGTCTGGAAGGCGAAGGCTTAACCAAGACCTCCGAAGAAATGGTAGAATATCTGGCAGAGCTTTGCGAGAAATATCCTATCATCTCCATTGAAGACGGCCTGGCTGAGGATGACTGGGAAGGCTGGAAGCTCCTGACTGAAAAACTTGGCAAGAAGGTTCAGTTAGTAGGTGATGACCTGTTTGTTACCAACGAAGAGCGTCTTGTACAAGGTATTGAAAAAGGTGTTGGTAATGCTATCCTGGTTAAAGTTAACCAAATTGGTACTCTGACCGAGGCCTTCAATGCTATTGAAACTGCTAAACGCGCTGGCTATACCTGCATCGTTTCCCACCGCAGTGGTGAAACCGAAGACACTACCCTGGCAGACATTGCTGTTGCTGTTAACGCAGGTCAAATCAAGACTGGTGCTCCTGCTCGTACCGACCGTGTTGCAAAATATAACCAACTCCTTCGTATTGAAGAGGATCTTGGCAAAGCAGCTAAGTACAACGGTAAAACCGTTTTCTACAACTTAAAATAATAGGTTTGTTATTTAAACAGAGAAAGTAGCTTGTAAACTACCGAATTTTTTTAGATTATTCAGTACCTTCCGAGACTTTTGTTATAAAAAGACTCGGAAGGCTCTGTGCTTTTCGTAGATAAATGTTTACATTGAATTTTAGCAGCCGATACTGAAGATTTTTACGGAAAAGTGTTAATAATTTTCCAAAATCAAGTTGTAAGTCTGCCATATTTATGGTAAAATACTGTGGTACAAAATATGAGGAGGTAAGCTCTGTGATTGAAACTGTCCTGATTGTTCTGGAAGTTATCGTTTGCATAGCCCTCATTGGCGCAGTTCTACTGCAGGCCGGTAAAGGCGGCGGTATGGGCAGTACATTCGGCGGCAATGACGGTGCTTTCTTTGGCAAAGGTAATGACCTAGATACAGTAATGGCTAAGGCAACTATTGTCTTAGGTGCTGCTTTTGCTGTTATCACTCTGGCGCTGGCAAAAATCAACGCTTAAATCATCATGTTAAAAAGAGCGTTCCCGCGCTCTTAAATTTTAAAATTTTTTTAAGAAAAGAAAGGGGTTAGGGTCTTGAGTTATTTAATGATCTCTATCGTTGTTGGTCTCGTTGCACTGGCAGTAGCAATGATGCTCAGCAGCGCAATCGGCAAAGCATCCGCAGGTAACACTCGTATGCAAGAAATTGCTGGTTACATCCACGAGGGTGCTATGGCATTCTTGTACAGAGAATACAAGGCATTGTCTGTATTCGTTCTCGTAGTTGCTGCCATCATCGCTATGTTCTTGTCTCCGTTAACTGCAGTTTGCTTCGTATGGGGTGCTGCATTCTCCGTATGCGCTGGTTATCTTGGTATGACCGTTGCTACTAAAGCTAACGTTCGTACTGCAGAAGCAGCTCGTCATGGCATGCCGGAAGCTCTGAAAATTGCTTTCTCCGGTGGTGCTGTAATGGGTCTGGGCGTTGTTGGTCTGGGTATCGTTGGTGTTGCTGCTGCTTACATGCTGTTCGGCAATGTTGATATCGTAACCGGCTTCGGTCTGGGCGCAAGCTCCATTGCACTGTTTGCACGTGTTGGTGGTGGTATCTATACCAAAGCTGCTGACGTAGGTGCTGACTTGGTAGGTAAAGTAGAAGAAGGTCTGCCTGAAGACGATCCTCGTAACCCGGCTACTATCGCTGATAACGTAGGTGATAACGTAGGTGACGTTGCAGGTATGGGTGCTGACTTATTCGAATCCTATGTTGGTGCAATTATCTCCGCTATTACTCTGGGTGCTGTAGCATATCCTGGTGGCGAAGGCGTTATGTTCGTATTCGAACTGGCTCTGGCTGGTATCGTTGCTTCCATCATTGGTGTTATGTATGCTCGTAACAGCAAATCCACTGATCCTCAAGCAGCTCTGAACCAAGGTACCTATGTTGGTGGTATCATCGTTATTGCTGCTGCTTACTATCTGTCCACCTCCATCTTCGGTAACATGGCTGCATTCATTGCTATTGCTTCCGGTCTGGTTGTTGGTCTGTTGATTGGTAAAATCACCGAAATCTACACCTCTGCTGATTATGCATCTGTTAAAAAGATCGCAGTTCAATCTGAAACTGGTCCTGCTACCACCATCATTTCTGGTCTGGCTGTAGGCATGTACTCCACCTTCCTGCCGATGGTATTCATCTGCGTAGGTGTAATCCTGTCCTTCTTCAGCATGGGCGGCGCTCAAAATCCTGGCAATGGCCTGTTCGGTATCGCACTGGCTGCTGTTGGTATGCTGTCCACCACTGGTCTGACTGTAGCTGTTGACGCTTATGGTCCTATCGCTGATAACGCTGGCGGTATCGCAGAAATGTCTGAACTGCCTCACGAAGTTCGTGAAATCACTGATAAACTGGACTCCGTTGGTAACACCACCGCTGCTATCGGTAAAGGCTTTGCTATCGGCTCTGCTGCACTGACTGCACTGGCTCTGTTCTCTGCTTATGCTCACACTGTACAACTGAAGGCTATTGACCTGCTGAACCCTGTAACCCTGGTTGGTCTGTTCATCGGTGCAACTCTGCCTTTCGTATTCGGTGCTATGACCATGGAATCTGTTGGTAAAGCTGCTTACCAAATGATCGAGGAAGTTCGTCGTCAATTCCACGAAATTCCTGGCCTGCTGGAAGGCAAAGCTAAAGCTGACTACCAAAAATGCGTTGATATTTCCACTGCTGCTGCTCTGAACGAAATGATTATGCCTGGCGTAATCGCTATCGTTGCTCCTCTGGCTATGGGCTTCCTGTTTGGTACTGAAGCTCTGGGCGGTCTGATTGGCGGTGCACTGGCTTCTGGCGTACTGGTTGCTATTCTGATGGCAAATGCTGGCGGCGCTTGGGATAACGCTAAAAAATATGTTGAAGCTACTGGCCGTAAACACACTCCGGTTCATGATGCAACCGTAGTAGGCGATACCGTAGGTGATCCGTTCAAAGATACCTCCGGTCCTGCAATGAACATCCTCATCAAACTGATGACCATCGTTGCTCTGGTATTCGCTCCTGTTCTGGCTGCTAATGGCGGCATTCTGCTGGGCTTCTTCAAATAATACTAGCATAATGTAAAAAATTACGTGTTCACTCTTTCTACAAGGGTGAACACGTTTTTTTATTCTCTTTTTTATGTTATAATTGTATTTGTAGTAGTATCAATATTTATAAGAGGTGAAGTGCGTGAAGATAATGACAGGAGCAGAAAGCTTTTTTTTAGAGGGAACAAGTGAAAGAGCTGTGTTGCTCATACATGGTTATACGGGAGCTCCGTCAGAAATGCGTTTGTTAGGTGAATATCTTAACAACATGGGCTTTACCGTTCAGGGTGTGCGTTTACCGGGTCACGGCACAACTCCTGAAGATTTAAATGAAACCACTACAGTAGATTGGTATGATGAGGCTGAACGTACCTGTTGCGAGCTTTTAAGTCGCTATCCCAAGGTTATGGTTGCAGGACTTTCCATGGGCGGACTATTAACAATTAAATTAGCTTCGCAGTTACCAATCCAGCGTGCCGCGATTCTAGCAGCACCTATATTTTTACAAGACAAAAGAGTTCCTTTATTTCCTATATTACGTCATTTTATTAAATATCTTCCTAAGCAGAAGCGTAATTATCACGAGGCTGCTATGTATAATGTTGCCTATGATAGAATGCCAACCAAACCCATTGGCAGTATTTTAAAGATGATAAAAATAGCTAAGACCGAGTATTTACCTAAAATAGAAATTCCGTGTTTAGTGATTCAATCTAAAATTGAGCACACAGTTAATCCGAAAAGTGCGCAATATATATATGATAATATAAAAAGTAAACTGAAAAGACTAGTATGGCTAGAGCATTGTGGACATATTCTGACTTTAGATACTGAACGTGATAAGGTTTTTAAGCTTGTGGGTGATTTTTTCCTTGAGGATGATAATAACAGCTTGATTTTCTAGCTGTAGTGTTGATAGAAAAGAAGGCGATATTAATGAATAAAGAACTTTTAGAAAATAGTGATTTTACTATGTGCTTTGCTTGTGGTAAGGATAATCCTAATGGCTTACATATGCGTTTTGAGGTGGATGATGAAAAATGTACTGCCTATTACACTCCTCAGGAGCAGCATCAAAGCTACCCAGGCAGAATGCATGGCGGTTTGGTAGCTGTACTCTTAGATGAGGTAACTGGCAATTATCTGCTTTGCAAGGATGAAAAGCCATGTTATACAGCAAAAATGGAAATCCGTTATCGTCAACCATTGGTAATTGGTGAAGAGGTACTATGCATAGGACGCGAAATTAAGCGTAAAGGACGTATGGTAGAGATGCAGGGTATTATTCAAAAGAAGGATGGTACTGTATTGGCTGAATCTATATCCAAAATGATGATAAAGGAAGAGTAGTAAGGCAAATAAACTTGCGATTGTCGCCAGTGTAGCTTTGCCTTCGTTATAGAAATAAGGTAATAAAAATGCTTAAGAAAAACATTAAAGAAGAAATTTTAGAATTTATGCGTAAAAGCTGCTATGCTCCTATGGCTGCTGAAGAGCTTTTAGAGGCTTTAGCAGATAAAGAGTTTAGTGCAACTAAGTTTTGGCAGGAACTGCTAAGACTGGAGGAAAATGGTGAAATTATCAAAACTCGTTTTGGCACTTATGGTCTGCCAGAGAAAATGGGACTTGTAGCGGGTCGATTTCAGCTGACTAGCAAGGGTTTTGGTTTTGTTATTCCTGATAATAAGGGAGATAGGCCAGATGTTTTTATTCCGCCAAGAGCATTAAATGGAGCCATGAACAATGACAGAGTTTTAGCACGTGTTAATAATGACACTCATGGAAAGAAGCCTGAGGGTGAAATTTTGAGAATTATTACTCATGCTAATAATAAAGTTGTAGGTGTTTTCCACCAAAGTGGAGATTTTGCTTTTGTAACACCGGATGATAAACGTATTGGACAGGATATTTACGTTATGCGTCGTAATTTTAAGGGCGCTAAGGATGGTCAAAAGGTAGTTGTTGAAATTACGGAATGGCCTATGGAGCATCGTAAGGCTGAAGGTCGTGTTACCGAGGTTTTGGGTAACATTGGTGATGTTGGCTTGGAAATCCTGTCTATTATCAAGCAAAATGATTTGCCACTAGAATTTCCTGAAGAGGTTATTGAAGCATCTAAAAAGGTTCCCAAATCCATTAAAGCAAGTGAGCTTGAAGGACGTCGTGATTTGCGTAATCGTGCAGTTGTAACCATTGATGGCGAGGATGCGAAGGACTTAGATGATGCCGTTTATGTGGAAAGGTTGGATGAAAATACCTATCTTTTAGGCGTATATATTGCTGATGTAAGCTATTATGTAACTGAGGATAGTACCTTGGATAAAGAGGCGTATATGCGTGGTACTAGTGTATATTTAGTTGACAGAGTTTTGCCAATGCTACCTGAGCGTTTATCCAATGGCATCTGCAGTCTTAATGCAGGTGAGGACCGCTTGTCCATGGCTTGTGAAATGAAGATAGACCTTACAGGTAAGGTTATAGATTATGATATTTTCCCTGCTGTCATTCATGTACGTCATCGTTTGAGCTATAATATTGTCCGGGAAATACTTGCAGGTGATGCAGAGCTACGTAAAAAATATGAGGACATTTTGCCTATGGTAGGTCAGTTTGAGGAGCTTAGAGAAATTCTACATGAGAAGCGTGTAAAACGTGGTTCTATAGATTTTGATTTGCCTGAGCAAAAGGTAATACTTGATGAAAAGCTAAAGCCTATTGAAATTGTACAGCGTGAGCATGGTAATGCAGAGTCCATTATTGAAGAATTTATGCTTTCTGCTAATGAAACTGTAGCACAGCATATGCATAAGCAAAAATGGCCTTTTATTTATCGTGTCCATGATATCCCTGCAGAAGACAAGATGCAGGAGTTTGGCAAGCTGCTTGCTAACTTTAATATAAAATTTAAGCCTAGTGAAGAGACTAAGCCAATGGAAATTCAAAAGGCTGTTAAGGCTATTGCAGGACGTCCTGAGGAGCGTTTGGTGACAACTGTTGCTCTACGTTCCATGAGGCAGGCTGTTTATCAGACTGATAATGTAGGACACTTTGGTTTAGCTGCTAAATATTATACCCACTTTACCTCTCCTATTAGACGTTATCCTGATTTGATTGTACATCGCTTGCTGCGCAAATGGATGCAGTCTCCTAAATTAACCAAGGATGATAGCGAAAAGCTAGAGGAAAAGCTGGTTGTTACAGCAGAGCATGCATCTATTCGTGAACGCTTAGCTGCAGATGCAGAGCGTGCTACTGTTGAGCTGAAAATGGCTGAATATATGGCAGGTCATATTGGCGAGGAATTTGACGGCGTTGTTTCTGGTGTTACTGCTTTTGGCATGTTTGTAGAGCTGGAAAACGGTGTTGAAGGCTTAGTACATATTTCTAGCTTGATGGATGATTATTATGAGTATTATGAAGAGCGTTATGCACTTGTAGGTACTCATTCCAAGAAAATGTATCGCCTAGGTGATAAGGTGCGTATTGAGGTGCTGCACGTAAACATCAGCGAGGTAAGTATTGATTTTATTATGGCTGGTGAAAATGATGGAGTACGCGAGCACATCCGTCAGCAGCTTATTGCTAAACAAAGCTCTGGTAGTGCTTATGGTAGAAAACGTGCAGAGCTGAGCGCAGAAACTCAAAAGAAGAAGCATTCTCATGCTAAATTAAAGAGCTCTACTAAAGGAGCTAAAAATAAAGAACTAGGTCGTCGTAGTGGCGGTAAGCATTCAAAGAGCAAGAGCAAAAATAAAAGCTCTAAGAAGGGCCGCAAGAAAAGATAAGAGAAAGAACAGGTAATTATGGCAGAACAAAAGATAAAAATTATCGCAGAAAATCGTAAAGCCAGACATGATTATACAATTCATGAAACCTATGAAGCGGGTATTGCCCTGACAGGTACCGAGGTGAAATCCTTACGAGCAGGCAAGGCTAATCTTAAGGATAGCTATGCACAGCTTACTAAGCAGGCTGAGGTATTTGTTTATAACCTGCACATTAGTCCCTATGACCATGGTAATATCTTTAATCATGATCCATTGCGCAGCCGCCGTTTGCTGCTGCATAGAGCAGAGATTAACAAGCTTATTGGTAAGGTTAGAGAAAAGGGTTATGCACTTGTTCCCTTAAAGCTGTACTTTAAGCACGGCTTGGTTAAAATGGAGCTGGCATTGGCCGTAGGTAAAAAGCTTTATGACAAGCGTCAAGATTTGGCTAAAAAGGATGCAAAGCGCGAAATGGAGCGTACCTTAAAGGAACGCAACCGTTAATAAGATATTATAATTTCAAGAACGTACTGATTTTTTCGGTACGTTCTTTTCTTTTGCAGAATTTTTGCCAAATAGAGTTATCTTTATGCTGCATAATAGTGTATATACAAGGACATAAGCTGCAATTAAAGTTCATTTTATTTTATATAGAAGGATTTATTGATAATGTATTGAATACTGTATGTAAAGTTATCTTATAAATTATTATCTAGGGGGTAATGAGATGCCAACATCGGAGGAAATAAAAAAGCTTTATAAGGAAAAGCAATATACAAAGATTATTGAGCTTATTCGTGATACTGCAGCATTGGAGACTATGAATGAGTGGAATTGCTTCTACTACATGAGTGCTTTGAAAAACCTGCAAAAATATGATGATTGCATTACGGTATATCATAGAGTTGTAAAGCGCTTTTCAAATTCTAATATTATAAATAATGTATGTGGATGGGCAGTATATCATAAGCATATTAAGAATTTTAATAAGGATACGGACGATAAAAATGTCTATATAAAGCAGCTTGAGTATTTTATTGCTAGATGTGAATATAAAGAATATTCTCCTCTTATGACCTATGTTAAACGTTATTTAAAGATTAAGTTGGATAAAGATAGTATTCCAAGTAAAAAGAATTATGAGGATGTAAATGCTTGCCTGGACAGATTAAATCCGGCTGAATTGCTAGATGAAGAAGCTGTTTATAATGGCGTTGGAAAAGTTTACAAAGGTGAATCCGATAGGGAATTATGGTATCGTTGTAAAATTAAAGTCTTGGAAAAGCTTGGGCAGAATGATGCCTGCATAAAACTTGCTAGGGAATTTTTACAAAATGTTAAAATTTTCCATAACAATAGCGATCTTTGGGTAAATTACTATGTAGCTTGTAGCTTTTATAATTTGGAAGCATATGGAGAAGCAAGAAAGATTGTTAATGATGCTATTAAGAGTGGTCTAAAGCATTACTGTGCCTTGGAGTTATTATTTAAAATCAATAAGGAAGATGGAAAAGTAACAGAAGCTATTCGTCGTGCTTCTGAGTGTGCTCTAGTTGATAATAGCCATAATATGAGGGTGAATTTTTATCCTGCTTTTGCAGAATACTTGTACGAGCAAGGGTTTAAAAAAGAAGCAATGATGCTTCGTCAGTTTAATGACAATATTATAGCGGAACATTCCTGGAAACCTAAGTCCATGAATATCAAATGGAAGGTTGAGGAAGAAATTGCTGAGATGAGCACTCGAGACTTACTGCATCACTTAAAAAGATTCTGGCTTGAACAGCGTGATGCAGGTATCGAGTTTTTGAATGGTAGGGTTAAACGTATGCTGCCTTCAGGAAAGGACGGCTTTATTACTAGCGAGGATGGTAAGGATTATTATTTCAATGTGCGTGATATAGAAGAACGTCGTAAGGTTTCTGAAAATGATAATGTGCGTTTTGTTATTGATGAAAAATATGATAAAAAGCATGGCAAAATGAAATTGTGCGCAGTAAAAATAAATGTAGTAAAATAGTTATTTATACAAAGGGGGATGATTTGTATGGCAAAGAGATACTATGCCATTGCTAAAGGGTATAAAACAGGTATTTTTTTTACTGAATGGGATGATTGTAAAAAGTATGTTTTAGGTTATAGTAAACCTGAGTATCAAAAGTTTTCTACAAGGGAAGCGGCAGAGGAATGGTTTAAACAACATTATGCTGGACATGATATTTCAGGTAATACAAACGTAGTGCAAATAGACGATGTTTTTGGTGGATTGATTCTGCCGGAAAAGCTTAAGATTGAGGGCGAGCTTCCTATGGCAGTAGAAGAGGGAATTTTAAATGCGCTTGATGTAGATAGTTTAAGTGAGCTTTCAGCTGATATGATTGATAAACTTAAGGAAGATGGCTTTTTTTATAAGGATACAGGTGAAACTGATTATCATAATAAAGTATTAAGCTATATGCTATTATATCTTCCAGTTAATTTTTATAAACTATGGAAGCCTTTGTTGGAATGTGCCCAAAATGGTAGACTGGTTAAGGAAGCCAATGTTTTAGAGCTCGGACCAGGACCTGGTACTGCAACAATGTCTTTGATGGCCTTTTATTCAGAGCTTGCCTTAGCTAATCCGCAGGAGCAGTTTTGTTTGAAAATTCAAGCTGTGGAGAGGGAAAAAGATTTTGTGGATTTGTGCAAAAAGTTGACAGGCAAATATATAGAATACTTAAAGCAAATCCCTAATCTTCGCATTGAAATATTGGTGATGGAGGGCGATGTCTTTAGATTTATGTATCACGAAGAGCGCCACAGGTACGATATTATCATTGAGAGCAATATGTTGAACAACAATGAATGTATTGATGAAAATAGGTTGGAAGTATTTGTGAATGGTTTGCATCAGAATATGGCTGAAGGTGGCGTAGCTATCATGATTGAGCCAGGGACAAGCGAGCAGGGGAATTTGTTGGACGGACTTGTTATGAAGGCTAAGTGCAAAAGCAGAATTGCAAGTCTATTTAAGACTAACTTTCAACAGCAAGATAACAGTAGGATGAGTTTTTTGACAGAAATGATTGATATAGGTCTGCGCTGTAGAAAAAACTTTAGACATGGTTTTACCTATACTGTATTGGAGATGACAAAATGATTTTAAGCGTTAGTCGTAGAACTGATATACCTGCTTTTTTTACTCCGTGGTTTTTAAAGCGCCTTGAAGAAGGCTTTGTAATGGTACGCAATCCTATGAATTACCATCAAATTAGCAAAATTAAACTAACTCCTGATGTAGTAGATTGCATTGTTTTTTGGACTAAGAATCCGCAGCCATTACTTCCTCATTTGGATAAGATTGCACAAAAATATCCATTTTATTTTCAATATACGCTTAATGCTTATGAAAATGATATGGAACCTAATTTGCCTGATTTGGAAAAGAAGCTGGAAACCTTTAAGGCTTTGTCATTAAAGGTTGGTCCTGAACGTGTATTGTGGCGTTATGATCCTATACTTCTTTCCGCTAAGTATAATCTTGATTGGCATAAGGAAATGTTTACAAAACTAGCTACAGAATTAGCACCATACACAAATACCTGTATTTTTAGCTTTGTTGATTTATATGATAAGGTGGTCAGAAATAACAAGCTGACAGAAATTTATTCTTGTGGTCCTGATGAAGTAGATATTTTAGCAAAATATTTTTCTGAGACTGCTTCTAAAATAGGTATGAAACTTAAAACATGTGCAGAAAAGGTTGACCTTGATAAATATGGTATAGAGCATAGTCATTGTATTGATGCTGATTTGATTAGCAGCTTAGTTGGCTGTCCTATTGGTGGTAATAAGGATAAGAATCAGCGTATAGAATGCGGCTGTTTGGAAAGTGTTGATATTGGACAGTATGATACTTGTAGTCATGGTTGTAAGTATTGTTATGCTAATTTTAACGCCAAGAAAGTACAAATATGTCTGAAGAGTCATGATATTAATTCACCTCTATTAATTGGTAATGTTGATGTAGGTTCTAAAATTAGTGAGCGCAAGGTAAGGAGCCTTAAAGACTATTCTGCTGCGGAACAAAAGCTGTTTTAAGCATATTTAACTTTTCTTTTAGATTTTTTCAATATATGGTATAATTAGAGACGATAAAAGAGTAAAAAGCTTTTCAGAGAGCAAAAGTTTTGTTGTTGTCTCTGATTAATACATATTGCTAGATTAATTTTTAAAGGAAAAGAGGTTGAGTTATGGTAAAAGAGCTGGTTATTGCCACTCATAATTTGGGAAAACTGCAGGAATTTAAGGAGTTAATGAAGGATTTGCCTATAGATATTAAGTGTCTGGCAGATTTTGAAAAGGTGGAGGAGCCTGAGGAGACAGGTCGTACCTTTGCTGCCAATGCAAGATTGAAGGCTATCTATTATGCTAAAAAGCTTGGAAAGCCTTGTATTGCTGATGATTCTGGATTAGAGGTTCAGGCTCTTGATGGTGCACCTGGCGTGCGCAGTGCCCGTTATGCAGGTGAAAAGGCTTCTGATGAGGATAATAATAATCTTCTGCTGATGAATATGAAATTCCAAGTAAAACGTACTTGCCGTTTCCGTTGCGCTTTATGCGTTGTTAGTGAAGATGGCAGAGTTTTAAATGAGGTTGACGGTATTTGCGATGGTATGCTTTTGCATGCGCCACTTGGAACAGAGGGCTTTGGCTATGATCCGTTGTTCTGGTCTACAGAGCTTCATAAGGGTATGGGCGAGGCAACTATGCAGGAGAAAAATAAAATTAGCCATCGCGGTAAAGCAATCCGCAAGCTGGTAAATATTTGGACTAAGAAGAAAAATAAAGAAAATAAAGAGAATTGAGCATATAACTTTTAAGTAATTTGTTATTGAGGGATTTTGGAGTTTGATAACATGAAGTTAGGTATTACAGGTGATACTCATGGCAATGTACAAGCCATGCGTCAGCTGCTACAGCTTACTCCTCCGGTGGAGATGTGGTTGCACACCGGTGATCATGCTGATGATGCCAATCTTTTGGCAACAATGACAAAGCTTCCGGTTGTACGTGTGCTTGGTAATTGTGATATGGGTACTAAAAATGCCAAAATTGATGAAATGCTGGAGCTAGAAGGCTTTCATATATGGCTTACCCATGGTCATAGATATATTGAACGCAATGAGCGTGCTGATTTGGGCTATTGGGCTAAGCAGCTAGGGCAGGATGTTGTAATTTTTGGACATACTCATATTCCAATGTGCGAATATTATGGAGATACACTTCTAATTAATCCTGGCAGTCCGTCACGTCCGCGTGGTGGCTCTGAGCCATGCTTTGCTGTATTGACGCTGCAAAGAGGAAAAACTCCTGAGATTGAATACATTTCTCTAACTAAGCTGCAAAAAAGCTTGTTTTAATGTGCATTAAAGCGCAGTTTTCATCATTTTGGTGAAGACTGCGTTTTTTATTTGAAATTTTAAAATTAAAGGATTCATAAAGCTAATAAATAATAATTTTTGAGTGTAAAAGGTAGGAAGTAGAGCCATAAAAGTAAACAGTACTAATCCTTGTGCAGAGGACAGTATACTAACTTTCGAAAAAGAAACAATAATATTACAAAAAATTCACAGATATAGAGTATTTTAATTAATAGGCATATTGCTATATATAGGCCTTTAATTTATAATGAGTGTATACTATATACAATATATTCCGTTAGCATATATAAAAAATTTGGGAGGAATTGAAAATGACTATGACATTACGTGAAGAAACCTTAAAAATGCATCTCGAAAATAATGGCAAGCTTGCTGTTACCTGCAAGGTACCTTTAGAAAACCGCCACGATTTAGCTGTGGCCTATACACCTGGCGTTGCTGAGCCTTGTAAGGAAATTAAAGAGAAAAAGGAAATGTCCTTTGAATATACCTGCCGTGGTAATATGGTTGCTATCGTATCTGATGGTACTCGTGTATTGGGCTTAGGTGATATTGGCCCCGAGGCAGCTATGCCTGTTATGGAAGGCAAGGCTGTTCTTTTTAAAACCTTTGGCGATGTTGATGCAGTTCCTGTATGCCTTGGTACAAAGGATGCTGACGAATTCATTCGTACTGTAGAAATCTTACAGCCTAGCTTTGCTGGTATTAATCTGGAGGATATTTCTTCTCCGAAATGCTATGATATTGAAGATCGTTTAAAGGAGATTTGTGATATTCCTGTATTCCATGATGATCAGCATGGTACAGCCATTGCCTGCTTGTCCGCTGTTTTAGGTGGTCTGCGCTATGTTAAAAAGGATATTAAAACTGCTAAATTTGTAGTTAATGGCTGTGGTGCTGCAGGTAGTGCAATTGGCAGATTACTGGTTTCCATGGGTGCTGAAAACGTAATTATGGTTGATCGTTTTGGTGCACTTTATGAAGGTATGGATGCTCAGTTAGACCGTATTCAAGCTTATTTGGCTAGCGTAACTAATAAAGAGCATAAGCAAGGCACCTTGGCTGATGTTGCTAAGGGTGCTGATGTTTTGATTGGTGTATCCGCTCCTAATGTATTTACTAAAGAAATTATGCAAAGCATGGCTGAAAAGAGCATTGTTTTTGCACTGGCAAATCCTGTTCCTGAAACCACATATGATGCAGCTAAAGAGGCTGGTGTAGCTGTTGCTGGTACCGGACGTAGTGATAGCCCCAACCAAGTTAACAATGTAACAGTATTCCCTGGCGTATTCCGTGGTGCTATTGATGTTCGTGCACGTGCTATTACTGAAGAAATGAAGGTTGCTGCAGTTTATGCAATTGCTGAACTGATTGACGAAAAAGATCTGCGTGAGGATTATGTTGTTCCTGATGCTTTTGATCCACGTGTGGCTCCTGCTGTAGCTGCTGCAGTTGCTAAGGTGGCTATTGAAAGTGGTTTAGCTCGTAAAATTGTTGATCCAGAAGAGGTTCGTGCTAATACTGCTAAACGCGTTGGTCGTTAAAATATTTCCTATTTTATTTTGCGTAAGAAAGGAAGATTAATAAGTATGAGAGAAATTAATGTAAGCGAAGTTAAGGATGTTGTTAGCAGACTTTGCGTTGAGTCCTGCTGCTATCTGCCTCAGCCTGTACAAGATAAAATTAAAGCTGCTATGTTAACTGAAGAGTCTCCTCTTGGTCGTGAAATACTGGGAACTCTGGTAGAAAACTTTGAGCTGGCTAAGAAAAAATCTGTAGCTATTTGCCAAGATACTGGTTTAGTAGTTGTATTTTTGGAAATTGGTCAGGATGTACATTTTGTTGGTGGCGATTTATACGAGGCTATTCATGCTGGTGTAGCACATGGCTATACTACAGGCTATTTGCGTAAATCATCTGTTGGCGATCCACTCTTTGATCGTAAAAATTCTAACGACAATACTCCTGCTATTATTCATACTAAGATTGTACCTGGTGATAAGGTTAAATTTATTGTTCTGCCTAAAGGCTGTGGTAGTGAGAACATGGGTGCAATTAAGATGCTTAAGCCTGCTGATGGTGTAGAAGGCGTAAAGAAATTTGTTGTTGATACTGTTCGTGCAGCAGGTCCAAACCCTTGTCCACCTATTACTGTTGGTGTTGGTATTGGTGGTAATATGGAGCAGGCTACGCTTTTGGCTAAGCATTCTCTGACCCGTACTATGGGTGAGCACAATGCTGATCCTCGTTACGCAAAGCTGGAGGAAGAGCTGCTAGAGCTTGTTAACAAGACTGGTGTTGGGCCTTCTGGTTTAGGTGGACGTACTACTGCTTTAGCTGTAAATGTAGAGTTTACTCATACTCATATTGGCGGTTTGCCATGTGCAGTTAACCTGAATTGTCATGCTGCTCGTTGTGCAGAGGCAGAGCTTTAAGGAGGATTACTATGAGTCAAGGTGCTGTTATTAAATATATTAAGGCTCCTCTTACCTTGGAGACTGTTAAGGATTTACACGCAGGCGATGTAGTCCGTATTAGCGGTTATATCTATACTGCTCGTGATGCTGCTCATAAGCGTATGTATGAGGCCTTGGAGCGTGGGGAGGCTTTGCCCTTAGATTTACAAGATAACGTAATCTACTATGTTGGTCCTGCACCTACTAAGCCTGGAGAAATCGTAGGCAGTGCTGGTCCTACTACTAGCGGTCGTATGGATAAATACACTCCTGCTATGATTGAGCAGGGCATGCGTGGTATGATTGGCAAGGGCCTTCGTAGCCAAGAGGTTGTTGATGCCTGCGTTAAGCATGGTGCCGTATACTTTGTTGCCATTGGTGGTGCTGCTGCCGTTATCAGCCAATCCATTAAGGGCGAAGAAATGATTGCCTTTGATGACCTTGGTCCTGAAGCAATTCGTCGTTATGAGGTAGAGGATTTTCCTGCCATCGTATGTATTGACAGCTATGGCAATGACTTTTATAAGGAAGGTATTGCTAAATATAGTCAGGAATAAATAAAGCATAAGCCGCTGCATACAGTTTTTCTTTACTAGACGGTTTAACTAGAGTAAAGATGGCTGTTGACAGCGGCTTTTTCTTTTATTATATTTATGTTGCAAAATTTACAAAATACATACTATTTTATGTATACACAATTTTTAGCCTAAAATTTCTTGACAAAATTATTCTTATAAGGTAATATAACACCAATTTCAATAACACGCTCTTATCAAGAGTGGTCGAGGGAACAGGCCCGATGACGCCCGGCAACCAGACCTTAGGTTATGGTGCTACATCCTGCAAGAATAATCTTGAAAGATGAGAGGAAGACAGGTATGCTCTTTCCTCGGAAAGAGTTTTTTTCTTGTTAAGATACTCTAGAGATGTGTTAAGTAATATAAGGAGTGAAGTATTATGAAAAAATTATTGGTTGCATTATTGGCGTTAGTAAGCCTTGCTGTTGTAGCAGCAGGCTGTGGCGGTGGCGAAAAGAAAGCTGCTGATGGTAAGGCTGTAGTAAAGGTTGGTGCAACTGCTGTTCCTCATGCAGAAATCCTCAACCAAATCAAAGGTTCTTTAGCTAAAGAAGGCGTTGATCTGCAAATTATTGAATTTAGCGATTACGTAAAGCCCAACCTGTCCTTGAATGATAAAGAGCTGGATGCTAACTTCTTCCAACATGAACCCTATTTGGAAAATTTTGCTAGCGAACGTAATATGCCTCTGATTTCCGCTGGTAAAGTACATATTGAACCTATGGGTATCTATTCTAAGACTATCAAAAATCTTAGTGACATTCCTAATGGCGCTAAAATTGCCATTCCTAACGATCCTTCTAATGGCGGTCGTGCACTGGCACTGCTGGAAAGCGCTAAACTGCTGACCTTGAAAGAAGGTGTTGGCGTTAAAGCTACTATTGGCGATATTACTGGTAACGATAAAAAGCTGCAGATCATCGAAATCGAAGCTGCTTTGCTGCCTCGTTCTATGGATGACACTGATTTGTCTGTAATTAACTCTAACTTTGCTATGGAAGCAAATCTGAATCCTGTTAAGGATTCTCTCTTCACTGAGCCTAAAGAATCTCCTTATGCTAACATTGTAGCTGTTCGTAAGGGTGACGAAGCTCGTCCGGAAATTCAAAAGCTGATGAAGGCTTTGCAATCTCCTGAAGTGAAGAAATTCATCGAAGACAAATACAAAGGCGCTGTTGTTCCTGCATTCTGATTTGTAGGATAACAGGTAATGTAAAACTTTATAAAAGCATCTAAACGGCACGGCTTTGACTGTGCCGTTTTTTGTTGTGGTAAGGACAATTTTAGGGTATGATAATATAAAGAACGGAGGTTCCTATGGATAAATTTTTAACAAAGGCAATGCTTTTAATTGCTTATATTATTCCCTATGTGTTTTTGGCGCTGGATGGAGATTTATCAGGCTTTGCTATGTTGTCCTATGGTGCTATGGTTGCAGCCTTTTTGGGATTATGCTGGACAGCTATCAAAATAGGCTATGGAAGCTTGGTTTACTTTGGCAATATTATGAGCTTTATCTCCTCGTGGATTGCAGTTGATTCTTCTGATTTAGTTAAGATGAGCTGGTACTTTAAGCCATTTACGGCGCATCAGCTATTAATAATTATTTCTGTAGTGCTTTTTGTGCTACAGGCCTTAATAGTGTGGAAGTATAAAAAATAGGCTGCAGTACACAATAAAGTTGTTTGAGAAAGACAAGGTTGGGTACATAATTAAATGAAATTTATGTAAACAATAATAATCCTATAGCTTATTACATAAGAAATACGTTTATACTGCACCTATGAAATTCGGATAATATTTAACCTTAGCGAAAAAGTACAGAAAGCGATTCTTTGTATTAAGGAATATCGTTAGTGGTAGGCTAGTAATAAAAATATGAGGTAAAAATGAAATATAATAATATGCTGGAAGCGCGCTTTTTGGCACGTCCTAACCGTTTTATTGCTTATATAGAGGTTGATGGCAAGGAAGAGGTTTGCCACGTAAAAAATACAGGTCGTTGTAAGGAGCTGCTCATTTCTGGCTGTACTATTTACGTGCAGCATCATGATAACGAAAAACGTAAGACTAAGTATTCCCTCATTGCCGTAAAGAAGGGTGAGCTCTTGATTAATATGGATTCCCAAGCACCTAACAAGGTAGTACAGGAATGGCTCAAGGAAAAGCAACCTTTTGGTCATATGACACTGTTGAAGCCTGAATATACTCATGGTGATTCTCGCTTTGATTTTTATTTGGAAACAGAAGCAAAGAAGATGTTTGTTGAGATCAAGGGAGTAACACTTGAAGAGGATGGCGTAGTGAAATTTCCTGATGCACCTACCGAGCGTGGTGTTAAGCACGTGCGTGAGCTTGCAGAGCTGGCGCAGGAGGGCTATGAATGTGCTATTATCTTTGTAGTGCAGATGAGTGGAATGAAATATTTTACACCTAACTGGCAAACTCATGCTGAGTTTGGTGAGGCTTTGGGTAATGCTAAAAATGCAGGGGTACAAATTTATGCCTATGAGTGCGATGTAGAAGTGGACAGCTTAAATATTACTAAGGAAATTCCTGTGAAGCTATAGGCGAAAACTTGGTATAATTATAGTTTGGACGGTTCTAGTATATGTTAAATTTTGCTAAGTATAAAAATTGTGCTAGTGTTTTCATTAATTTTTAGAAACAATGCTATTATTGGGCGGATTACTGAATTTTATTAAGTGCTTTTAGAAAATTTTGGCTTATATAGTATTTATAATTGGCATATTAATTTGCTTAAAGATAGGTTGTTTAGAAAAAATATAGGCCTATTTTGACATTTTTCTTGTACTGTTGGCTTATCGACAGTTATGGAAAAAATATGCTATACTGTATTTATATTAAGCTTAAAGAACTATTATTTTATGTGAGCGAGGTAAAAAAATGCGTAAATATCCTAAGTTTTATATAACTCCTAAGGGAGAGCGTGCTGCTAGAGGCGGTCATCCCTGGGTATATGGTGATGAGGTTACTAATGTTGAAGGTGAATATCAAAATGGCGATTTGGTTGACGTAGTAACAAGTAAGGGTAAATATCTGGGTACTGGCTTTGTTAATGACAATTCTAAAATCCGTGTTCGTATAATTTCCACCAATACAAATGATAAATTTGACGAAGCCTTTTGGGAGCGTCGCCTGCGTTATGCGCTGGATTATCGTTTAACAGTTATGGGAGAAACTGATTTTAAATGCTGTCGTCTTATTTTTGGTGAGGCTGACCAGTTCCCTGGTTTAACTGTTGACCGTTTTAATGATATTCTTGTTACCCAAACTCTTTCTTTAGGTACTGAAATGCGTAAGGAAATGCTGTTTAATATGCTGATTAAGATTATGCGTGAGATGGGGCAGGATATTCGTGGCTTGTACGAGCGTAATGATGTTAAAATCCGTTTATTAGAAGGCATGGAGGAGAACAAGGGCTGGTTCCAGTCCGAGCTGACCCCAGAGCCTGGCGCTGTAACTACTGAAATTGTAGAAAATGGTATTAAATATACTGTGGACGTGGAAAATGGCCAAAAGACAGGCTTCTTCTTAGACCAAAAATATAATCGTCAGGCAATTGCCAAAATTGCTAAGGGTAAGCATGTATTGGACTGTTTTACTCATACCGGCTCCTTTGCATTGAACGCTGCTCAGGGTGGTGCTGCAGCTGTAACTGCTGTGGATATTAGTGCTGAAGCAGTACAAATGGCAGACCATAATGCGGAAATCAACGGTTATGCAGATGTTATGCATGGCCTGCAGGCAAATGTTTTTGATTTGCTTACTAAGCTGGCTAATGAGCGTTCTAGAGAATATGATTTCATTATTCTGGACCCTCCTGCCTTTACAAAATCTGGCAGTACTGTAAAAAATGCTATCCGTGGCTACAAGGAAATCAACCTTAAGGCTATGAAGCTGTTGCCTCGTGGTGGTTATCTTGCAACCTGTTCCTGCTCTCACTTTATGAAGGAAGAGTTTTTTGTGGAAATGCTCCGCGAAGCGGCTAAGGATGCTAATGTTTCTCTCAGGCAGATTGAGGCGCGTCAACAAGGCCCTGACCATCCCATACTATGGAATGTGCCAGAAACCAATTATTTGAAATTCTATATTTTCCAAGTGGTTTAATAAAAATACTAAGGTTAATAACATGGTGCGTACTATGGAAAAGATGATGTAGGTTGATTATTAGTAGCTATGCTTTGCTGCGAAGCATAGCAAGAATTTTATTTCCGTATGCAGGTGTGATACCATGATTAGACAAGTATAATTAGAAATTTTTAGGGAAAAAGCTATATACGCAAAAATAACCATCTGAGTGACATCAGATGGTTATTTTTAGTTGATACCAGGAAAATGGTCATTGAATTTTATAGAAATGTCTTCAAAATGCTCCACAAATTTAATGCTAAAGTCCTCGAAACTATCTACAAATTGCCATTCGCCAATTTCAAGAGGATTACTGTTCACACGCCTAACATATAAATCAGGGAAGTAGTTATCGATTTTTACGTTTATGTCAGGAAAGTGTTCTACTACTTTGACCCTGCCTGCTAAAAAGATGCCTTTATAGTAGCCATCCTTAGATACACGGCTAAGGGCAATTCGTTCCTTGAGCATAACCTTTTGTGCAGGTGATAGACTTGTTGTAGGTGGCTTAAAATCAACAGCTAGAGTTGGTGCAGCCAAAGCTGTATTTGTGAGCATTAGGCATAGTGCTAAAAGAAGCTTTTTCATAAATAACACCTCCAATGATGCTGCGTATTCTTAGCATTATTATATAGCAGCTGTTATGTTGAATACAAGAAATGCTTATTTTAGGCAATAAAAAAACGACTTCCGAAGAAGTCGTTTAATTTCAATGGTGGCCCCGGCAGGATTCGAACCTGCGACCTTTTGATTCGTAGTCAAACGCTCTATCCAACTGAGCTACGGAGTCAAGCAACAAATATATTATAACGAAGTGATGTGATATTGTCAACACTTTTTTAGAAGTTTTTTAGAAAATTTCTAAGCTTGCTTCTATCATCTTGCTAACATCAGTCAGTATGATAGTTTATATAACTGCTGGACTATAGAAAATAGCCTACGGAAAATAATGCAGCTTATTTTTTCTGAGATTTTTTAGTAGATATTTTTACGGGTTCTTTTTTAGCATGTTTGTCTCGCCAACCGCAGTACAAGAAGCATGCTAAGCAGAAAAGGAAAAAGCCAACGCTAGTTGCCTGTGCAGATTTAAGACCAAAAAGCCAGGGCTCAGCATAATCACCACGAAGCATTTCTAAGAAGAAGCGAATAGTGGAGTAAAGCATACCGTAAAGACATAGAGCCTGACCCTTAGCGTGATTTGTAGTGCGGAACATGAGTAGCAGGGCAAAGATTACAATATCCAGTTGACCCTCCCACACCTCTGCAGGCCAGAGAGGAACAGGACCATATGTTTTGTATGCCAATGTACCTTCTGGATAAAGTAGGCCAAAGTTACCACCTGTGGGAGTGCCAAAGGCATCACCATTAAGCAGGTTTGCCATACGGCCAACAGCTTGACCGATGAGGAGAGACGGTGCAATTATATCACCAAATTCCAGCCAATCAATATCGTGCATTTTACAGTAAGCAATACCAGCTAAAATACCTGCCAGCATACCACCTTGAACTGCCATACCACCTTGCCATACATAGGGAATTTCTAAAAGATGCTCACTATAGTAATCCCAGTCAAAGAAAAAAACATCCCAAAGTCTGCCGCCGATAAGACCGGCAAAGCCGCCATAGATACCGATATCTACAACATGATTATGCCAACGACCGTCTTGTTTGGCTAAAAAGTAGGCAGTGCCTGTAGCTAAGAAAATAGCAAGACATAGCATCAATCCGTACATGCGGATTGGAAAGTCACCTATGAAAAATAAGTACTGATGCATAATAAAAAGCCTCCTGAGCTTATGTTAAATAATAGTATAGTACGTTACATACGTCACATATTATAACATATTTTCAGGAGGCAGTGTATTTATTTTATATAAGCTTTACTTAATGTTCACCATGATGACCGCCGCATTCTCCTGCGTGCTCATGACGATGACAAATGGAGCCAGTGGAGTGAAGCTGACCAGCAAGATATGCTTCAACAGCAGTGCAGGCTTCTCCTTCTACGCCTACGATAACCTCTACACCACGTTGATTAAAGATGTCAACAGCGCCACCGCCCATACCACCAGAAATGATGACTTCAGCACCATTATCTGCTAAAAAGTTAGGCAAAAAGCCGGGGCGATGACCAGGATTGGGAATGGATTCTTGGCTGACGATTTTACCATCAGCAGTTTCAAACATAATAAAGTTTTCGCAATGACCAAAATGACCAGCTACGGAGGTACCCATAGCAGCAACTGCAATTTTCATAATTAAAATCTCCTTTATAATAATATTTTATAGTAGCGATTAGTGACTTTTGTGGGATATTTTTACTACTTATCCATGCCTTCAATATAGAAGAGCGTTTCGCAAGTACAACTAATAACGCAGCTTAAACTAATGTGTAGATTGCTTATTAAGCAATCATTTTGCTGTATAAGAATTTGCTATTAAAATTTATTTAAATGTCTACTTGTGTAGAAAAATCCTATTAATACTAGGGATTAAGTATTTAATAGCTTTAATGTTTGTACATATATTTCTTTTAAAGCATGTCCTGCAGGGCAATCTATTTGTACTACACTTATGCCGTTGTTTATGGCTTTGCTTGCCATGGGGTCGTAAGGTATACGTCCAAGGAAAGGAAGCTGATGCTCTTTACAAAATGCTTCAATAGCTTTTGTTGCTTCGGCACTAATATCCCATTTATTTACGCATACAGCTAGCTTCACTCTAAAGCCTTTTGCAGCACGTATAAGCCTTTCTAAATCACTAAAGCCAGAAAGAGAGGGCTCTGCTACAACCAACGCCAAATCAACACCATTCATTGATGCTATAACAGGGCAGCCAAGTCCTGGTGAGCCATCAATAATGGCTAGCTCTGTTTGTGGAGCATTGGTAAGCAGGTCTGCTTTTACTGCTGTTACTAGTTTACCAGAATTGCCTCTACCCATTTTTAGGCGAGCAGTGGAGAATACTATTTCGTCATCTGTATGGTTATTATCGTTGTTTGTATTTAAAAGAGGCTTTACATCTTCTGTTTTAGAAAGGACATTAGTGTTGACATTATCATTTAAATTTTGAGCGACGCTTATTGGACTATTTTTCATAAGGTTGAGTAAGCCACGTGCATCTAAATCAACACTAGGAATATTTTTATCATATAAATCCGCTTTTTTGTGATAAAGCTGCTGAAAGCCAGCAACATCCTCAACCATCTGAATAGCCTGCTGTGGGCAAAGATATACACATAATCCACAACCCTCGCAGGCATAATCCGTTACACTGAAGAATTTTCCAGTTTGGGAAATAGCGTCAAAACGGCATTTGCTAAGACAAAGACCGCAGCCAATACATTTAGCGGTATCTATGACAGCCTTTTCGGCACCAATGAAATCTTTGGTAGAAGGTTTATTATCAAAATGACCAATTAAGTGTAAATTGGGGGCATCCACATCACAGTCAGCAAAGGCACGGGCCTTAGACAAATTGATGAAGGCTGCTGCAGTGGTGGTTTTGCCTGTACCACCCTTACCGCTTAGGATAAGGAGCTTTTTCATTGGCACACACCTCCAATTTTGCTTATTACATCAGCTAAGTTATCAATGCGCTGTGCAAAGTCTGCATCATAGAGATATGCCAGCTTGCCTTGGCTAATTTTTTCTGCCAGATTTTTACTAAAGGGTATACGCTGCAGGATTGGCAATTGATGCTCATGACAGTAATTTTCTAAGGGAGCGTAGCCGTTCTCGTCTTTATTAATAATTAGACCACTGGGTTTGCCTAAAAGTGTTGCCAGCTCGTGGACCATTTGTAGGTTGTGGAGGCCGAAGGCTGTCGGCTCTGTAACTAATAGGCAAAAGTCAGCAGCTTCTACACTTTCTAAAACGGGGCAGGCACTGCCTGGGGGACAGTCTATAACTGTATAATGAGCCTTCTCAGCAAAGGCTGCTTTTTCAGCCGCCTTAATTACAGGCACGCCACTGGCTTCGCCAGGATTTAGCACGCCTGTGATTATTTTTATTGTTTTAGTAGATTTTTTGAAAGTCTTTGGGATACTGGCTGTAGCTATTTCTAAATGACCTATGGTGCGTGGAGCTTCTGTAATAGCTTCTGTAGGGCATACTACTTGGCAGCCACCGCAGGAGTGACACACATCACCAAAAACTATAGGCTTCTTTTTGATATAGATAATGGCGTTGAAACGACAGAATTCTACACATTTTTTGCAGCCGACGCATTTGTCTGCATCGAATGTTGGTAGAGCAATTTCTACGGTCTGTTCATGTTTATCCATAGTTTTAAAGAAAATATGACCATTAGGCTCTTCTACATCGCAATCCACGTACATGGAGTTATCCAAAGCTACTGCAAGATTTGTTGCTAAAAGAGTCTTGCCTGCACCGCCCTTACCACTTAAAACTGCTATTTTCATTGCTTACCTACAAAGCCGGAGTGAAAATGAGTAAGCTCCTCCAGCTTATTTTTTAAAAGCATTTGTGCGTTGGCCTTTGCGTCATCACCATTGCTTAGATAAATTTTTATTTCAGCGGCGTGGAAAACATCGGCTGCGTTTTCACCGAGGCGGGGAGTAATTACGGCGTCTACCTCCTGATCAACTACGAATTGTGCGGCTTTGAGGCCTGCGCCACCTTGAGCGTTGGTAGCAGGATTATCCACACAATCAACAGTTGCATCATTGTATATCATAAAGAAGGGTGCGCGGGCAAAGACGGGGCAGATAGTAAGCTTATCATCATTTACAGGTATAAGGACTTTCATCTTAATTCTCCTTTTCTACAACATCAACAGTCTGCTCACAGGGATGCTGCTGACAACGGTGGCGCTTGCAGCCTCCACAGCCGCATTGGTGCTCCAAACCATCGCATAGCTTGTAGTCGCCACCTTCGATACGCAGTGCACAGCCATCTACTAGAGCTGTTGCAATCTTTTTACGAGCATTGGTATATATTTGCTGCACAGTAGTACGAGCAATGTGCATATAGGCACTGCTTTCCTCCTGCGAAAAGCCTTCCTTGTCAATAAGGCGAACTGCTTCATATTCATCAACCGTTAATATAATTGGGTGCTTATTATCCTGTTGGTGCAGGGGAATGAACTCCTGACACTTAGGCATACAGCAAACCTTACGGAATTTTCTTGGTCGTGGCATTATATTTCTCCTTGTATGGGTTATTAGGTCAAGCAGTTATGCTTACGCCAATAAGTAATTTAACATAAATGACATATGCCATTTACTAAATATATTATAGCTTATTTATGACATATGTCAATAAATAATGATTAAAGAGGTTGTATCTGTATTGAAAATGCTAAGAATTATTGGACATATAGTAGGAAAGAGTATATGCATTATTGTGAATGGAAATTTGTATTAATCAATTTTGGTATTGCTTATGCATTTAGCTTGTTTGATATATAGTATGCGATTAAAATAAATTTTGACACATAAAATAGAAAAGACTTCCGTACTAATTTTGTCAGTACAGAAGTCTTTATTATTAGTGTGTTATTAATTTTTTAGAACACTTCAGTCAGTTCTGCCAGGGTAAGAGCAAAGGCTGCGGTTCTGGGAACGGCAGTGTTCAAATCTACGGATTCGTGGTCGGTGTGTTCGTCGTAGTTTTCTACGCCGAGAGCATCCAGTGTGGGTACAAATTTAGCAGTGCGGTTACCGTCAGTCAGGCCGCCTGCAACCCATTCAGACACCTCACCGCCAAATTCTTCTTTAACAATGCGTTTGTAAACATCAACCATTTTTTGAGCCTGTGCAGTTTTTTGCATAGGACCAGTTACGATGCCACCAGTAATGGTAACAGTTGTGCCGGGAATAACGATTTTGTTTGCCAAAGCTTTAACCTCTGCGTCAATACGTTGTTGCTCTTCAATAGTAAAGCAGCGGATATTAACCTCGCAGAAGGCGTCAGCAGGAATAACGCTGATTTTGTCATTGGTAGAACCAATAACGCCAACGTTGACGGTATTTTGCGGAATGAATTGACCTGCGTCAACAATACCACGTGCCTTGAGAGCTTCTGCAGTAAAGTCAGCTGGGTTACCTGGCATGGGGCTGGCCAGCTTGTGCAGCTCGGTAATTGTGTATGCCAGCTGATGAATAGCGTTGGCACATTCCTGAGACGCATTGCCGTGGTGACCGCCAATACCTTTAACCTCAATGCGGTATTTTGCGTTACCCTTGCGTTGGGTTACAATGCCCCAGTTAGGACGAGCAACATCCATAATGATAGCAAAATCGGATTGCTGAGACAGCTCTGCTACAATGTCCTCTGCAGTTTTAGAGCCACCCTCTTCTTCGCCGTTAGTATAGTAAATGATTTCCTTAAAGTTTTTAAAGCCAGCCTCCTTAAGAGCCCGCAAACCGTAAATAACCTCTACAACAGTAGCCTTGTCATCGCCTACGCCAGGACCCCAGGCAAAGTTGTTTTCATCAACAGTAAAGGGGCGGCGTGCAGCTTCGCCCTTTTTAAATACAGTATCTACGTGAGCAACAAGGAGCACAGTCCATTTGCCTTCGCCCTTCAAACGAGAGATAAGATGGCACGCTCTGTCGTTATATCTAAATTCAGTAGTTGCGCCAAGGGCTTCCATTTTAGCAGCTACAAATTTGTTGGCTGCTTCAGTACCTTCACGGTCGCCGTTACCTGAGTCAATATTAGTTAAGGTTTCTAAATCCTTTACATAATCCTCATAATGTTCAGTTAAATATTTTTTGACAAATTCTTTCATAGGGGCGCTCCTTTCGATGTTGTCAGAATAATGTGCTATAGCACTTTAAAGTTGATATTCTATAAAATATGCATTTTTCCTGCAATATATACGTGTTATCTGAATAACTTTATTTAATTTAATACTATAACAGTATTTCCTAGGGGGATAGATACACATTAAAATATATGAATATGGTGCAATAGAGGATTATGGATTGTTCTTTTTAATAGTATTAAATTGTTAATGAAATGATAATTTTACAAAGTAGTTCCATGTAGTGTTCGAATATAAGAATAAAGTAAACCATGCTATATATTGAATAATATCTAAGAAAGCATATAACTAGTGTGTCCATGTAGTAGAAAAATATGTTTTGTAAAAAAGCTGAGTATGATATAATATATAGGATTCAAAATTTTAAGTAAGGGATGATGAGATGTCAAAGAAAAGTAATAAATACGCTGGCGATTTTGGTACAGTGTATAATCCTTCAGGCGTTGCAGCATATTTAGGCTTGGGACGACCTATTAATTTTGAGGATTCAGTTACAAAGGCTGCCATGGTTTGTACTGTTGCTATTTCTGTAGCAATGACCTTATGGAATGTTATGAATGGCATGAGCTCTGCTGATGCTGTTGTAGCAGGTGTAGGCTGCGCATTGGGCTTTTTGTTAAGCTATATGGTTGCGCAGGAGCTGGACCCTGACAGACAAATGGGTGGTATTATTGGTGGTGGCTTGACTGTAGTTGCCTACTTCTTTTTAGGTGAAGGTAATTTCCTTGTGATGCTGTGGCTGCTCTTTATTCTGCGTATGCTTAACCGTTCCTCTGGTGATCGCCACCGCATTGCAGATAACGTAATTATGATTGGCATAGCAGCTTGGCTTGGCAGAGAAGGCTGTTGGGCGTATCCGTTGCTTACAGGTGCTGCGTACATTTTAGAAAGTCAAATTACTGCAGGATATTTCCGTAGTCTGTATTTAGCTGGTATAGCTTTAGCATGTCTGATATTTGCTAATTATGGTGTAGGCGATAATGCTTTGCATATCTACTATATCTATTTGATGGGCGTTACCTTCGTTCTGTTCCTACCTGAGCTTAGAATGACTTCCTATGTTCAAGCTAAGGGTGATAAGAATGGCAAGCGCCTGCTGCCTAAGCGTCTGCAGTCTGCACAAGGCTTTTTCCTGATGGCTGGCTTTAGCTTGGCACTGATGCATGGTAATGCACAGGCTTTGTCTATGATTCCTGCATTTATGGCAGCTATTGGCTGTGGTGTGTTTATGGTTGTTGATTTGGCTAGTAAAGTCAATAAATAATTAAATATTAAGTAATATATTAGGAGGTTTTTTAGCATGGCTGAAAACAGAAAAATCAAATTTACCACTAATAAGGGTGTTTTCGTAGCAGAAATGTTCGAGGATAAAGCTCCCCTGACTACTAAAAACTTTATCGAATTGACTGAAAAAGGTTTCTATGATGGTGTTATTTTCCACCGTGTTATTGAAGACTTTATGATTCAAGGTGGCGATCCTACTGGCACTGGTATGGGTGGCCCTGGCTACAAAATTCAAGACGAATTTGGCGAAGGCTTAAAGCATGACGACGAAGGCATTCTGTCCATGGCAAATGCTGGTCCAAACACTGGCGGCAGCCAATTCTTCATTACTTTAGCTCCTACTCCTTGGTTGAATGGCCACTATGCAATCTTTGGCAAAATTGTTGAAGGCATGGATGTTGTTCGTCTTATTGGTGCAGTTCCTACTGATTTCCGCGACCGTCCGAAGGATAAGGTTGTTATGGAAAAGGTAGAGGTAGTAAAATAAATGGCTGCCTATGTATATATGCTCCGTTGTAAGGATGGTAGCCTATATACTGGTTGGACTAATGATATTGAGCATCGTCTGGCTATGCATCAATCAGGCAAAGGCGCAAAATATACTCGTGGACGTGGACCATTAGAGCTGGTATACAAGGAAGAGCTTCCAGATAAAGAAGCTGCTTTGCGTAGGGAAGCTGCAATTAAGCGTTTAAAACGAGAAGAAAAATTGCGTCTATGTGAGAATTTTTTGAAAAATTAGCGTATAAAAGCTAAAATTATAAAAATTCTGAAAATTATTTGCTTTTATCTCCTAAGTAGTCTATAATGGACAATAGTTGCCTTGGCAACTAAAATGATTTTTAGGAGGACCAGACATGACTGGCAAAGTAAAGTGGTTTAATGCTGAAAAAGGCTACGGCTTCATCCAACGCGAGGACGGTAAAGACTTGTTTGTTCACTTCAGCGCTATCAAGGCTGACGGTTTCAAAACCCTGGAGGAAGGTCAAGCAGTAGAGTTCGATGTAGTTAATGGTGACCGCGGTGAGCAAGCTGCTAATGTTGTTCGTCTGTAATTGATATAGCAATTAATTAGTTTTAACTATTTTAGACAGAACAGAAATTAAAAAGAGGCTGTCGTACATTTTGTACGGCAGCCTCTTTTTTGCATACATACAGCAGATTAGCACCTTTACACTAAGGTGATTGTCATACAATATTATGCGTTATTGATATTTTCTAAGAAAAATTAGTTAAATTTATCCTGATAGCGAGAATGATAGGATTTAGATAGACTATTTTTAACGGATAATTATTGATAAATTTTTACATTTTTTTTACATAAATCTGCTTTGGTTTTTACGCGGAAATATTACAATAAGTCTGCATCTTGCATAGTAAAAATAGGGTGTGGTCTAAAAGTGTCCCGCGCCATATGAAGAAAAAGTTTACTTTTGTAAAACTGTAGTAAAATGGTAATGGTTACTGGCGAGTTAATTTTAAGTATAAAAATATAAGACTTAATGATGTGGGTTGCTTGCTTTAACATTAAAAAATTTCTAATTTTGCTAAAAGAGACTTGACAAAAGTGATGCTTAGATACTACAATGAATTTGTTCTAATTGTGAAATAGTTGTGACAAAGTCAACCCGGGGGTGACAAAAACGTCCCGCCATGATGTCCCGGTATATTGGTCATAGTATTTCATTAAAAGTATTGGAGGTATAACAAGGATGAAATTGAAAAAGATTTTAGCTGCAGGCCTGGTTTCCTTATTTGCTGTTGGCGCTCTGGCTGGCTGTGGTGGCGACAAGAAGGCTGATAAAGCTGGCTCTGGTAAAAAAGTACAAATCGAATACTGGCACGTTGCTGCAGAAAGCTTTGGCGGCGCAACAGTTAAAGAGCTGGTTGCTGATTTCAACAAAACTCACCCGGATATCGAAGTTATTGAAAAATATAACCCTGATATGTACAAAGGCTTGACCCAAAATCTTCAAGCTGCTATGGCTTCTGGCAAGAACCCTGACGTAGTACAAATGGGTTACTCCTTCCTGAACTATGCAGATGAAAACTTCAAATATACTGACCTGAACGAGGCCTTCAAAAACGCTGGCGATGAAAACTTCATGAAGGACAACTTCCTGCCTAACGTTTTAGAGCTGGCTCAAACTGAAAGTGGCAAACAAGTAGGTTTACCCTATTCTGTAAGTGTTCCCGTTCTGTTCTACAATCCTGAAATCTTCAAGCAAGCTGGTCTGGATCCCGAAAATCCGCCTAAAACCTGGAAAGAGGTAACTGAAGCTGCAAAAATTATCAAAGATAAAACTGGTAACACCGGCTTCTTCATGCAAGAATATGCTGATAACTGGACTCAACAGGCTTTGATTGAATCTAATGGCGGTCAAATGCTGAAAAAGGTTGACGGCAAAGTTGTTGCAGCTTTCGATACTCCGGAATCTGCAGAAGCGTACGAAGTAATTGCTAACATGGTTAAAAATGGCACTGGTCTGCATGCTACCAATGAGGAAGGCTTCCAAGCTTATCTGAGTGGTAAACTGGGTATGGTTTGCACCACCATTGGTAAACGTGCTAACTTTGAGAAGAGTGCTAAATTCCCTGTAATGGCAGCACCGTTCCCCGCATTTGAAGGCAAAGAAGTAAAGGTTCCTGCTGGTGGTAACTTCCTGATGGTATTCTCTAAGGATGCTGAAAAGCAAAAGGCTGCTGTTGAGTTCATCAAATATCTGGAATCTCCTGCTGCTCTGGCTAAATGGAGTACTGGTACTGGCTATCTGCCGCCTCGCAAGGGTGTAGCTGAAGATCCTAATGGCTTCAAGAAGCTGGTTGATGAAAACAAAAACATCCAAATGGCTCTGAACATGATGCCTCTGGTTACTAAATGGGCAAGCTTCCCTGGTGCAAATGGTCTGCAAGCTGAACAACTGCTGATTGATGCTCGTGACATCATCCTGGGCGGTCAAAAGAGTGCTGCAGATGCACTGCATGAAACTGCAGAGAAAATTAACAAATTACTCTAATTTGTAGCTCATCAGTCTTTAGGGGCTGAACAATATGTGATTTGCCAATACCCCTGGCGAGCTTTTAGCCAGGGGTATTTTTACTGTAAAAAGCTGTAAGCTGAAAGGAGCGCTTATGCGTAAAAATAATTTAGAGGTTTGCCTCTATCTGCTTCCTGCAGCAGTACTGTTTATAGTGTTCTTTTACTGGCCACTTCTTCAAAATCTCTATTTGAGCTTCTTTTCCTGGAACATGGTTAGTCCCAATATGAAATTTGTTGGTGTGGAGAACTACATTGAAATTCTCACCACTGCAGAGGTTTTAAAGATACTGCTGAACACTGTACTGTTTGTTGGAATTATGCTTATTTTGAACTTTGTTCTGCCATATTTATATTCTTATGTACTCGGCCATTTGGTCCACAAATGGACAGGCTTTTATCGTTCTGCTTTATTTTTGCCGGCAACACTCTCTTTGGCCGTTGCCAGCATCCTTTTCCTGTGGATTTATAACCCGTTGGCAGGTCCTATCAGTATTGTTTTAGATAGTGTTGGTATGGAATCTCCTCGTTGGTTCAAAGAAAATTACTTGGTAATTTTTGCCATCTGTACCATTATTGCCTGGAAGGTATTTGGTTATAATTTAATCGTAATGCTGGCGGCAATGGTTGCAGTACCTAAGGAAATGATTGAAGCTGCTAAGCTGGAGAATGCCTCTAACTGGGTTATTTTCCGTCAAATCATTTTGCCTATGACCTCATCTACAGCGCTGTATGTGTTTACTATAACCGTTGTATTTGGCCTGCAATATGTTCTGGTTCCTGTAAATATGCTTACTCAGGGCGGTCCTGACCAAGGCAGCTCCAACCTTGTGTATATTATTTATCAATATGCATTTACTTTTTTCCAGACAGGACGCGCTGCAGCCTATGCTGTAATTACCATGGTGTGCTATCTTGTCTTCTTAGTGCTGAAGCATAAATATCTGGATAAGAAGGTGTACTATGAAAACTAAGCTTGCAGAATTTAAAAACGAATGGCAATACCACGCCTTATTACTGTTAGCGGTTTTTCTGATGCTGTGGCCCATTATCTTTATGCTGTCCACTTCCTTGAAAACCCTGGACCAGGTATTTGAGGCAACCTTAAACCCTTTGCCGTTTCCACCAACTTTTGATAACTATATCCTTGTATTAGAGGATTTTCCCTTATTTACTTATATCTGGAATACCTTCTTTATTGCTATTGTAGTAACCGTAAGTAAGGCTGCAACTAGTGTTATGGCTGCCTTTGCCTTTGTTTACTATCAATTTAAGGGTAAAGAGGCAATCTTCAACAGCATGCTGCTGACTTTCTTTATTCCTATTACTGTACTGGTTATGCCTAACTATCTGTTGATGGCTAAATTAGGACTGCTGGATACTCCTTATGGCGTAATGCTTCCTGGTCTTGTTGACGGTATGGGTATCTTCCTGATGCGTCAGACTATGCGTGGTATTCCTAAGCCTTTACTTGAAGCTGCTGTATTAGATGGTGCTAAACCACACCAAGTACTGTTTAAGGTTATATTGCCTTTGATTAAGCCTTCTGTACTGGCAATCTCTATTTTGTTCTTTATTAATTCCTGGAATGAATATTTTTGGCCTCTGCTGATTTTACAGGATAAAATGAATCTTACTCTGCCTCTGGCGTTGCAAATGTTTATTAGTGCCGAAGGTGGTAGTGAATGGGGCGTAGCAATGGCTGTTGCAACTCTTACAAGCTTGCCTCCTCTGCTGCTGTATGGCTTCTGTCAAAAATTCATCATCAATACATTTATGCAGGCTGGCGTGAAAGGATAATAAAATGGCAATCGAAAATAGCATTGTTTTTTCTCATGTAGATAAGGCTTATGGAAAAAATGAGCCTGTTGTTAAAGATTTAAATTTGGAAATTAGAAAAGGCGAGCGTCTGATTTTACTTGGTCCCTCTGGCTGTGGCAAAACAACTACTCTGCGTATGATTGCAGGCTTTGAGGAAATCACCAGAGGCGAGCTTTTGATGGATGGCAAGGTTGTTAATAATCTTGCTCCCGGTGAACGTAATATTGCAATGGTATTCCAAAGCTATGCTTTGTTCCCGCATCTGACAGTTTGGGAAAATATTACCTTTGGTCTGCGTCTGCAAAAGCTTCCTGCAGATGAAATCGAAAAGCGTACTCGTATGGCTATGGAGATTCTCCATCTTGAAGGCTATGAAAACAAAAAAACTCACGAGCTGTCCGGTGGTCAAAAGCAGCGTGTTGCTCTTTGCCGTGCTTTGGTTAAGCAGTCTCCGTACTTCCTGCTAGATGAGCCTTTGTCTAATCTGGATGCTAAGCTTCGTCAAAAAGCACGCACCGAGCTTGTTAAAATTCACGAAATGTTTAAGCCTACCATGATTTATGTAACTCATGACCAAATTGAAGCTATGACCGTAGCTCAACGTATTGCAGTTATGTATCAAGGCAAAATCCAACAAATTGATACTCCATACAATATTTATCACAATCCTGCCAATGTATTTGTTGCTACCTTTATCGGCTCTCCTGCAATGAATATCTTGCAAGCTGAGGTTCAGGATGATAAACTTATTGTTGGCAACAGCGTGCTTACTCCGCCTGCTGAAGTTGTTAAGCTTTTGAAGGGCAGAACCAAGGTACAGTTTGGTCTGCGTCCTGAAGCCTGCACTCCTAAGTTTGAAAAACCGATGGTTAGCGGCACTGTTGACTTTATGGAAAACACCGGTAATCTGAAAACTGCCAGCTTAAATCTTGCTACTGGCGAAAGCTTCTATATTCAGGATAGCAATCAGGATGTACCTCTGGATAAAGCAGTTGGCTTTGACTTTGACTGGCAGCATGTGTGCCTCTTTGACAGTGAGACCGGTGTTAATTTAGAGGTTGGTGAATAATTATAATGCAAGTAACTATTAGTGATTTGTTGTTTCCTGGATTTACCAAATTTCAATTACGTAATCTAAATGAAGCCTATGGTATTGAATTTTTCTACGAGTTTGGCAAGGATTATTATTGGAATGAAGAATTAGAGGCATGGGGCAAGCGTAGCTTATCCATCCATGGTCCCTGTGTAGCTATTAATCTGGCTGACCCTACTCATATTGATTATGTACATGTTTTTAATAAAACCTTTGCTTATGCACAAAAATGCGGAGCAGAATTTGTTGTAGTACATACTAATGAGCTGTGGACTGGTGAAAGAAAAGCAATTCAGGAAATGGTAATCAAACGCCTAGAGGATATTATGCTTTTGGCAGCAAAATATGATGTTACAGTAGCCATTGAAAATGTAGGACTGCGTACAAAGAACAGCGTATTGTTTGATTGGCATGAGTTTGTAAAGCTATTTGAGCGTTTCCCGCAGGCTTGTGCATTGCTGGATGTTGGTCATGCTCATGTAAATGGTTGGGATATTCCTAACACAGTTCGTGTATTAGGTGACCGTCTTGTTGCCTGCCATGTTCATGATAATGATGGCAATGGTGATGCTCACTTACCTGTAGGACAAGGTAATGTTGACTGGAACGGCTATTTTGATGCTGTGAAGGAATGTGCTCCCAATGCCGTACAGGTTATGGAATACTGCTGTGGCTTTGCTGATACTGCAGCATTAGAAGCCCATTTAGATGAGCTAAAAAAAGAATATAGCTTATAATGACAATTTTTAACCTGCCTGACCAATCGGTTAGGCAGGTTTTTTTGTAGTAAAATTTAACTTTGTTTATTGCACACTTGAATAATAACAGATTATGCATCTGTGGTATTTGCAATCATAACATATGCATAATTTACTTAATAAAATAGTTTATTTATAATTCTATGGCGTATGTGCTTTTTTTCTTTACCTTCATGGCGTATAATAGAAGCTAAGCTGCATATGGTGCAGTATGGAGGACAAATAAATGAAGAAAATATTAACTGCAATTATGTTTTTTATGTATAGCGTGCTTATGGCATTGCCGGTATCTGCAGGTAGCCTTAGCGTAAGTCAGTCTTATATTGATAATTATTTTACAACAATTGCGGCAGCATCCTGCGTAGGCGTATATTTGCCAGACAAATCCAGTGAATTTAGTTATTTGCGTAGCTATGGTTGGGATATTCATCCGCAAGTGGCTACTGATGGCAAGGTGGAAACTAATTTTGCAATTGCGGAAAATTATTTTCCTGAGGTTGGCAAGCGTGTTTTTTTAGTAACCTTTAGAGGTAGTGCCTCTGGTGGAGACTGGAAACAAAATTTTAAAACAAATCAGGTTCGATTTGAAGGAAACACTATTGCCGCTATGGAAGCAGCCGCTAAGATGGATGTTCCTGATAAATATCCGGCGGTACATGCTGGTTTTAATGAATACGTGCTTTCAATGATGAAGAACTCTGTTTTAGATGCTAATGGCAATTTTCGCAGTGTTTTTAAAAAGGCAATGGAAGAACCGGATACATATTTAGTAATTACTGGCCATAGCTTAGGCGGTGCTGCTGCCACTCTTTTAGGAGAGCGATTAGTGAGCCTTGGCATGCCTAAGGACCGCTTTATGGTTATTACCTTTGGTGCTCCTGCTGTGGGTAATGCAGCTTTTGCAGAGCAATATGGTGATAAAATTCGCTTGCTGCGTATTTCTAACCGCAAGGACCCTGTGCCTGGAAGCTTGCAAACATTTTTTGGCGGTTATAAGCAGTTTGGTGAGAAAATCAACTACAGTATGACCTCTAAAATTAGTAATGTGCAGCATGATATGACCATGTACTTTGATTATAGTGTTAATCAGCTTTATAAAAGCCTTGATGCAGAAATTGCAGCAGGTCGTTTACAGCCATTGCCTAAATCTAAAGAAACAGCAGGTGTTCCTAAGGTTGCTTTATGGGTTGCAGCTCCTGAAAAGCTTGACTATGTAGCCTATGTAACAGATATTAAGCGTATGCTGACGGATGAATACAGACGTGTGTTGCCGTCATACGTTGTTCTAGATGAGGAGCTGCGTGTTTCTCCTGGTGATATGGATAATATGGAGATTAAAAGCCGTTTAGCAGGTGCTGATTATATTGTTGTTTGTGGTTTTGATGGTCGTCGCTCCCGTGAACAGAAATTTTGGTATTTAGAGCTGCAGCAAAGTATTTTTACTGCAGATGGAAAAATGCTGAGTATGGCAAGCTTTGGCAAAAAGGTGCAGCCTGGCATTGGCAATATTCAGGCAGCAGGCGAAAACTTTGTTGAGGCAAAGGCGGAGCTACATAAACAGTTACCCTTTGTTATTATGCAGCAATCACCTAAAATTCAAGTCAGAGGTTAGGAGTGAACGCTATGAATATGGACGAGTTGGCACTGGAGCTGCAGCAATGTCAGCAATGTAATTTGCGCAAGGATGCTATTGGTACTGTAGGTTGGTTTGGCAATCCTGAAAGTCCCTTGGTACTAGTTGGGGAGGGACCTGGTGGTGTGGAGGATGAGTATGGCTGTCCCCTGATTGGTCCGTCCGGACAGCTATTAGATAAGGCCTTGTGGTCTGTAAAGATTACCAGGGATAGGGTGCTGACTACAAATGTTATAAAATGTCGTCCTAAGGGAAATAGAACTCCTGACATAGCAGAGGCTGATTTTTGTGGTAGGCTATGGTTAGAGCGAGAGCTTGCTATTATGCAGCCTAAAGTGGTTGTGGCCTTGGGAAGCGTGGCGCTACATTTTTTAGGCAGTCCTGATATGCGTATAACACGTGATAGAGGGCAGTGGTTTAAGACAGCTCAGGGCTTTGATTGCATCGCAACATATCATCCAGCATATTTACTTCGTTTGTATGGTAAGCAGCAGATTGCAGCTAAATGGGATGTGTTTCATGATTTAGAAAAGGCTCGGGACAGAGCGCTAGAGCTTGCTCCAGGTTATCAATTTATGTCTGAAGAGAAGCCAGATTTATTTAAGCTGTTTCGTAAAAGAGTGTAAAATTTAAAGGCAGGATGTAGGTCCTGCCTTTTTTGTGCTATAATAGGCATGCTGATGTTTTAGGCTTTTTAAGTGAAGCGGTTAAGGCATTGGATTGTCAGCGTATATTTAGATGAGGAAGTGTTATTGTGCAAGCATCTGTTGATGTTAATGTTGATAAAGAGTTTTACTGGAAGCTTTTTAAATCAACCTTTATTATTAGTGCTTTTACTATTGGTGGTGGTTTTGTTATCATTCCACTGTTGAAGGCTAAGTTTGTTGATGAATATGGTTGGCTCGATGATAAGGAAGCTTTAAACCTTGTGGCTATTGCGCAATCTGCACCAGGAGTTGTAGCTGCCAATGCTGCCATTAGCATGGGTTATCGTATGGCAGGCTTTAAAGGCTCTATGGTAGCTCTTTTGGCAACTGTATTGCCGCCTCTTTTTACATTAAGTGCCATTTCCTATTGCTATGATTTTTTTGCTGCTAACGAGTATATACAGCTTATATTAAAGGGCATGCAGTGCGGCGCTACTGCAATTATTCTTAATGTGGCATTGGATTTACTTATTAAGGAATGGAAAAAGAAGCTGCTTATTCCTATGCTGATTATTGCAGGAACCTTTATTGCAAATTATTTTTTTGATATTAATTTAATGTACGCAATTTTGGTGGATGCCGTTATTGGCTTCTTTCTGCTGCGTGATAAAAAATATGCGTAAGGAGGCAGAGAAATGATTTATTGGGAGCTTTTTTGGAGCTTTGTTCAGGTTGGTGCCTTCTGCGTAGGTGGTGGCTACGCCTCCATGCCTTTAATTCAGGAGCAGGTAATTGATATTCATGGCTGGCTGACTATGCAGCAGTTTATTGATATTTTTACTATTTCTCAGATGACGCCTGGTCCTATTGGCATTAATGCAGCAACCTTTGTAGGTACTAAGGTTGCCGGTATACCCGGTGCTGTAGCTGCAACGGCGGGATTTGTTTTTCCTTCTGTTATTATAGTGCTGATAATTTCCAAATTATTTTTTAAGTACGGAGATATTGGTCCTATTAGAGGCATTCTGAATGGATTAAGACCAGCTGTAGTAGCCTTGATTTGTTCTGCTAGCATAGGCTTTGTTTTATTGGCGCTGTGGAATACAGAAAGCCTTCCTGCTGATTTTACCAAGGTGGATTTAATTGGCTGTATTGTATTGCCGTTGTCGTTGATAGGTGTACGTATGAAGCTGGGTGTTATAAAGCTGCTGTGTCTTTCTGGTTGCTTGGGACTGCTTTTAGGTGTATTTGGTATTAGATAAACTAGAGACTTGGTCAAAACCAACATTATAATGAAAAAATAAAACCTCTGGGTACATTGTGATATGTACTCAGAGGTTTTGTCTATTTAACGCCTATTTCCGTAAAGACATTCAATTTTACCTCAAAAATTCTATCCCATGGAAGCTGAGCACTGACGTAAATGTTACGCAGGTAGTAGTCTTTGCCATCCTGTGAATAGAAGGGATTGCGTCCTAAATTGCGATGCAATAAAAGCTCTGCCTGAAGGCTGGAAAAGATTTGTACTCTTTCATTACAATAAGCAAGACCATCGGGGCCTAAGGCATTGTGAGTATAGCCCATAACATATAGCTCATGCTTTAAGGTTGGATGCAGCAGCTTTTGATAACAATAATCGTCTAAAATACGTTCTACATTAAAACGCAAATTGGCATTATATAGAGCAAGTAAATCTTTTTTAGGTAGTCGCTGGCATTGCCCTTCAAAAATAATAGCTTGGGAAATAGCTGTACCTGATGAATTACCAAAGGTGTTCCAGCCTGCGTAGGCACTAAGCCTATTAACGGGTGCTTCACTTTTTAGAAGCATGGGCATTAACAGCTCGTTGGTATTGAAGTTAGCGGCGGAGTCAACTAAGGCGATATGCTTGCCGCTGTTAATAAGCTGTGTTAGCTCCTGTACCTGTTTTTCACCAGGCTTGTATTTGTGGTGACCGCAGTTCACATAAAGAATTATATCTGCCACCTGAGGATTATCTACCTCCTGTGCTCCTACAAGCTGCAGCTGGTTGCGCAGGGTAGCGCCAACACTGTCTGCCATATAGGGCATGTGGAAGAATTCTACCGATTTATCTGCATATTGTAGATAAATCTTGGGCTTCCATTGAGGCTGATATTCACGAACGTAGCTGCGGGCTAAAAGCAGGCTGGCAAGCTCGTCAGCACCATAGGTTACGGTGGCGTGAGGAGCTAGGGCGTTGCTCTTAATGAAGTCCTGCGCGTGACGTGCGCTGCGGTGGGGCAGGCCAAAGGGAGAACCATCGTCCTGACCTATAAATACCTCTAAATTTTTATTGGCGGCCAAGAGAAGCTGCTTGTGAAAGTCCTCGTTATTGGCATAAAGTGACTTATATTTTATAAGCGTGATTGGTGGTATTTGGTCAATATAATGATACATCTCCTTAGTAATATAGGGGTCACAGGATATTTCGGCCATATCAAAAAGCTGTGAATATTTCATTAGGTGGAATTGATACCAGGCATCAGGAAGCATTTCATCGCTTACTAAAAGTCTAGGGATTACAGAGAATACAGAGGCCTTAAGCATAGCACCATCTTCAGGTAATTGCTTTAAAGAGCGCAATAGCTGTTTTTGCTCCATTGGATTTGTAAAGTCCTGACGTGAATGCAGCAGGCCTCCATGGAGAAGCAAATCAGCAGAAATAATTGCTTCGTTTTGTTGTCTAAGGGCATAACGTAGCCAAATTGAAAGTTTTTCTTTATCTGCAGGCTTTTTATAGTTGTCAAGAAGCTGTTTTGGCGGTAGAATTACATTTAGACCAGCCATTTGTCCAAGCTCCTGAACAAGCTCGGTACACACAGGGCGACTATCCAGTGGCACAAGGATAATGCTTCTATCCATTGGAAGATGGTTTGTATATAGCTTCTGCGTTAGTGGAAGCTGCCAGTAAAGACAGTACAGCATTAGCAGTAAGCCTACAAATATGCTTATAAACTTTTTCATGTTGCACTCCTTTACCGTTAATTTAAAATATAATGTAAATACGCATTTACATTATAACATATTAGGAGATATTTATGAGAATTATTACAGGACGTGCTCGCGGTTTGCAGCTAACTGTTCCTAAAACATATGATGTTCGACCTACTGCGGACAGAGTTAAGGAATCGGTATTTAGCATTATAGGCAGCAAGATTATTGGTGCTGATGTGCTTGATTTATTTGCGGGTACAGGAAATCTTGGTTTGGAAAGCTGGAGCCGCGGAGCTGCTTCAATTACATTTATTGACGAAAGCAAGGAGTCTTTACGTTTGGTAAGCAGCAATATTGCTAAATGCAAAGCAGAAAATGATTGTACCATGCTAAAGGGCAGTGCTGTGAGTGTTGCGGAACGCTTGTATCAGCAGGGAAAGCGCTTCGATTTTGCTTTTTGTGATCCGCCATATAGCAAGGGCTGGATAGAAAAAATTTTTGATGTTTTAGAGCGTAGTCCCTTTTTAAAGCCTGGTGGATATTTGGTGGTAGAGCGTGCTGGTAAGGATGAGCTGCCGCCACTTCCAGAAAAATATGAATTGGTACGTAGTGAAAAGTACGGAGATACAAAAATAGATTTTATTTATTATGATAATTTTGAAAAAATGTCAGAATAAAAAAGGATATATTGAAATTGTGTCGAATTAAAGACAGATGAAGTGTGATACTTTTTACATTTTTGTTTAATATATAATTTAGGAGGTCTGGCTTATGCGTAGAGCAGTTTGTCCAGGTAGCTTTGACCCTGTAACCTTGGGTCATATTGATATTTTTGAAAGAGCAAGTGCAATGTTTGATGAGATTATCATCAGCGTTTTTCATAATCCTGGTAAGGATAAGGCCATGTTTTCTATGGACGAAAGAGTAGAGATGCTTAGAGAGGCAACTAAGCATATTCCTAATGTACGTGTTACTGGCTTTTCTGGTTTGCTGAACGAATTTTGTCGTAAAGAGGGAGCCTTTTTTATCGTAAGAGGCTTGCGTGCTTTTACAGATTTTGAGTATGAATTTCAACGTGCGTTGTTAATCAAGAAAATTGATAACGAGCTGGAAACCGTATTTATTATGACTAATGCTAAATATTCCTTTGTTAGCTCCTCCGGTGTACGAGAGCTTTCTGCTTTTGGCGGACAAATTAAGGATTTGGTTCCAGAGTGTGTTGAAGAGCGTATTCGTAATCACGAAAAAATGAAATTTGAGTAAGGGGGATAAAAAATGATCGAAAACAAAAAAACTAATGTCGCCCTTGATAACATTTTTGAAGAACTTGTTGATCTTCTCGAGGCAGGAACTAGAGTGCCTATGACTGAGAAGATTCTCATTAATGAGGTGGAGATTTCTAGCCTGATTGATGATTTAAAAGAAGCTATTCCAAAAGAAATCAAAAGCGCTACTCAGGTGTTAGAGGAGCAAAAGAATATCGTTAACAAGGCCTACGAGGATGCTGATAGAATTGTAGCACAGGCAAAGGCCGATGCTGAACGTATTGTGGGCGTAGCACAAGCAAAGGCTGATGCAATGATTCAGCAGGAAGAGATTGTGCAGCAGGCTGTTGCTGTAGCTGAGGAAATTAAAGCTAATGCTTTGCGTTATCAGGAAGAAACACATGCAGCCGCTGATGAGTATTCTCTGCGTATTAAGCAGGATTCTTTGCAATATGCTGATGATATGCTAGCGTTTATCAGCAATAATTTGCAAAGTGCACTTCAGGATGTTCAGGATTCTCGTAAAAATGTTATTAAGGCGTTGGATGAGGTCAACAATCCCTTACCGCCTCAGCCTGAAGAAGAAATTGAGCAATATGAGGAAGAACAATAAGCCTGCGTTTATGCCAGGCTTGTTTAGGTGTATCTAAAATTTGAATATTGTGCTGACGAGCAGAGACATCTTTGCTCGTCTTTTTTATGAAAAAAAACCACGCCCAAAAGACGTGGTTAGTTAGCTTATTTTATGTACGCAGGAGAGGTTGTATAGTCTATTCCTACAGATGAGCTTTGCAAGAAGCTTAAAAGCTCTGCTGCTGCTATGTCTAGCTCCATCTGCTGCGCAAACCCTGTGCTTTGTCCGTAAGTCGGATTTTTCCCTAGCTTAGTAATAATAGGTAGCTGTGCACTTTTTTTCATTTTCTTAAGCAGTTGACGACCGGTGTCGTTGAAGGCTAGGACTCTGATATAGGCAGGAGTGCTTTGCTCATAATAGCTGCGGGGACGGTCTAAAAGCAGCTGAAGCAGCGTACGGCGTAGGCGACTGGTTGGGTAGCGTTTTTGGCTAGCAGCTGTTAGGGCTTCGGACAGAGTGCTGCAGCCTGCAGTTTGCTTTAAGAGATTTTCCATGCCTTCACTGCATTGACTGCGTTCTGCTATTGCCTGAGGTGACAGTAGGCGGAGACGGTAGCTAATTAGCTGCCATAAAAGAGCTTCGTCATAGCCGGCACTATTTTGTATAATAAAGCTTTTGACGCTAGGGGGAACTGCCTGCTGCCATAGCAAGCCATGGGACGTGTAGTCAGTACGTATGGCTGTGGCGCTGGCAATAGAGCCTTCAATCTCAGGACTGTTATAGCCATTGTCAGTTCTTTGCATGAATATAGGCTTTATATCGTGTTTTAAAAGGGCTTTGCTATATTCTAATGCTAGAATATCATTGGGAGTGTTAAGCTGTGCTGTAGAGCCTGTATGAGCCTGTAAAAGCTGCGCACAGGCGGCCGCATAGCTTTTACCACATTTAAGCTCTGTCTGAAGTGCTTGCTGGAATTTGGAACCGGTCATTATCCTTGCTAGTGTAGCAAAATCAAAGCTAGGGTTTTCTGCTCCGCAGGACAGGGTAGAGACGCAGCCAATAGCTGCTAAAATATCTATTGCACCCTTGGCGAAGTATTCAGCACTGCGAGTTGTGAATACAGTTGGTAGCTCCAAAACAAGGTCCACGCCATTTTCTACAGCCAGACGACTGCGGTGCCACTTGTTTAGAAAGGCTGGCTCTCCACGCTGACAAAGACTACCACTCATAATAGCTATGACAGGGAGACCTGTTATTTTTTTTGTTTCTGTTACGTGGTGCAGATGTCCGTTGTGAAAGGGATTGTACTCTGCAACAATACCGACCGCCTTCATGATATGAAGCTCCTCCTTTATTTTTGCTGCTTTTATTATAACATATGCTGAAAACGTATTGAAAGTAGCTTGCTTGTTTACAAAAAATGGATAATAAGCTCTAATTATGTTAAAAATGCTAAGTTACAAAGTTTTTCCTATGCAAGCGACTATAAATAGTGTATACTATATTTATCTATAAGCGTTATCCAATAAATTTATTTGCGCAGGAGGGCGTATCGTGATTGTTTTTGTAGTAAACTGCGGAAGCTCATCAATTAAATACCAGCTTATTGACATGAATGGTGAAAAGGTGATGGCTAAAGGCTTAATTGAGCGTATCGGTATGGTAGGCTCTACCCTCAAGCACACTCCCACAGGTAAGTTTACCATTGACGTGCAGGAGGAAATTCCGGATCATAAGGTAGGCATCAAAATGATTCTGGAGGCCTTGACAAGTAAGGAGCACGGCGTAATTTCTGATATGTCAGAAATTGATGCTGTAGGTCACCGTGTTGTTCATGGCGGCGAGCGCTTCACAGACAGCGTTCTCATTACCTCTGATGTTTTGCGTGGTATTGAGGCTTGCTGCGAAATCGCTCCATTACATAACCCCCCTAACCTATATGGCATTAATGCCTGCATGGAAATTATGCGTGACACACCTCAGGTAGCTGTATTTGACACTGCATTCCATCAAACAATGCCTAAGGTTGCATATTTGTATGGTTTACCATACGAAATGTATGTAAAATATGGTTTACGTCGCTATGGCTTCCATGGCACTTCTCATAAATATGTTGCTCAAAGAGCGGCGGAGCTGATGAACGAGCACATGAATGATATGCGCATCATAACCTGTCACTTGGGTAATGGTGCCAGCATTGCGGCTATTAAATATGGCAAGTCAATTGATACCAGTATGGGCTATACTCCCTTAGAGGGCTTGATTATGGGTACTCGTAGTGGTGAGATTGATCCGGCTATTATTCCTTTCTTAATGGAAAAGGAAAATATGAATGCACAGCAAATAGATGATTATCTGAATCGTCGTAGCGGTATTTTAGGCATCAGTGGTTTGTCAAGTGACTTCCGTGACCTTGAAAGTGCTGCTAATCGTGGCGATGAGCGTAGCCAGCTGGCTATTGATGTGTTTGCCTATAAAGTAAAAAAATATATTGGTGGCTATGTTGCTGCTATGGGTGGTGTAGATGCCATTGTCTTTACTGCGGGATTAGGCGAAAATTCTCCCTTTATGCGTGATAAGATTTGCAACGGCTTAGAATATCTTGGTACTCGTGTGGACCCTGATGCTAACAAGATTCGTGGTAAAGAGCGCGAAATCAGTGTACGCCGTGCTAAGGTGAAAATTTTCGTTATTCCTACTAATGAGGAACTGGTTATTGCAAGGGACACCTTCAACATCTGTCGCCGCATTATAAAGCTGTAATTTATACTTTGTTATAGTTTTTTTCTTGACAAAGAGCCAGCACATAGATATAATTGTAAAGAATGGTGAAACATGATTAAAATAAATGTCGCAGAAATCAAAAAAAGACTAGTCGGTGAAAAGACCTTTGCTTACGATCTTGAGCCTGCCGAGCTTGATATTTCATCCTCTGAGATGGATATCATCGGAACTATCAGGACCGAGGGAAGTATGAGTAACGCTGGTGACGTATTGCTCCTGGAGGCTACTATGAGCGCGCAGGTGCGGCGCACTTGCGGGCGTTGCCTAAAGGAATTTACGGCTGTTACAAAAGCTGAAGTTGTTGAGAAATTTTATCCGGCAAGCGCTGAAAATATCGAACAAGATGCTTTTGTTTACGATTCGGACGTTATTGACATAACGGAGCCGCTTCGTGAAAGTCTGCTGCTTGCAGAGCCCATTCAAGCTTTGTGTAGCCCAGACTGCCGGGGACTGTGTCCCGTTTGTGGTGCTAATCTTAATGATGGTGACTGCGGATGTGACAGGTTCACTGTAGATCCGAGGCTGGCGGCATTAAAGCAATTCATCAAAAAATAATTCACTTAATAGCACTGAGGAGGTGTATTGAGAAATGGCAGTACCTAAGAGAAAAATGTCCAAATGCCGTCGCGATCGTCGTCGTGCAAACTGGAAATTAGAAGTGCCCGGCATGGTTGAATGCCCGCAATGTCACGAACTGAAAATGCCTCACCGCGTTTGCCCTGAATGCGGTTACTACAACGGCAAACAAGTCATTGCTAAAGCTGAATAATTCAGACATGGAAGCTCTCGGAGGAATCCGAGAGCTTTTTGCTTTGTTTCGTAAATTTTTAATACTAGGAGCTGGTACTAAAGTCAAAGGTGAATTTGTGTAAAAGTGGATTTGATTTTAGAATTTTTATATGTATTATTTATAGCTTTGGTGCTAGAATGCAGCAATGATGGTAATATCCTGACTATTTAGTAGGGAATATACGCTTTTGTATTGAAAAAATGATTGATTTTACGATAAATGCAAGGGTTATTTTTATCTGAACGATTAAAAAACCACACGAGTTTTTTGCATTTCTGTCACAAAATACGTTAAAAATCACTTGCCAAAATTATCATATACTCTTATAATAAAAACAGATATTAATAGCTGGTGCTAAAAACGGGGGTGAGACAAGTGAATTCTTCAAAAAAGTTAATACGCCATAAAAGCTTAAAGAAGCTGCTGAGGGAAAATCCCTTTTGTACTGATGAACAGCTGGCGGAAATGCTTAAGGTAAGCGTTCAAACAATTCGTCTCGACCGTGTAGCTTTAGGAATTCCAGAGCTGAGAGCTAGAACTCGGAATATGGCTGAAGAGGCTCAGACCAAGGTTCGTGCTATTGATAAAAAAGATATTGTAGGCGAGCTTTTGGACCTGGAGTTGAATAAGATTGGTATTTCCACTCTAAAGATATCAAATGATATGGTTTTGGAAAAGACCGGCGTGGCACGTGGTCACTACCTTTTTGCTATGGCCAATACACTGGCGTTGGCAGTAGTGGACGCAGAGGCTGCTTTGACTGAGGTTGGTAATGTTAAGTACAAGATACCAGTAAATGCCGGCGTAACTTTAGTAGCTAAGGCAATGGTAACCCATCGCCGAGGCGGAAAGTTTTATATCTTTGTAACTATTAAAAATAATAACGAAGAAGTTTTCAGGGCCAAGTTCATCATTGTGTCCCTAGACGACAGAGTTGTGCAAGAAGGGGAGCCGGAAGCATGAAGATAGCCGTAGACGTTATGGGTACTGACTACGGTCCTAAGGAGCTGGTGCTTGGTGCGGTTAACGCAGTTAAAGCATATGGCTGCCAGGTGGTCCTAGTCGGTGACGAGGAAACAATAAAAAAGCTGCTTGTTGAATACGGAGCTGGCAATGAAGAAAAGATTTCCATTCGTCATGCTAGCCAGGTAATAGCTATGGATGAACATCCTGCTAGAGCTGTTAGAAGCAAAAAGGATGCTTCCATTGTAGTTGCTTCTAAGATGCTTCATGATGGTGAGTGCGATGCATTGGTGTCATCTGGCAGTACAGGCGCTGCAGTGGCATCTGCTTTATTTGGCGTAGGTCGTATTAAAGGCGTTGAGCGTCCTGCAATTGCAACTCCCATTCCCAACCTTAAGGGTGCTACCGTTGTATTAGACAGTGGCGCTAATGTTGATGCAAAACCTGATACTTTGGCAGTCAGCTCCATTATGGGTGCTGTGTATGCAGAAAAAATTCTTAAAATAGATTCACCGCGAGTAGGACTTTTGAACATCGGTGAAGAAGAAACTAAAGGTAACGAGCAAGCTCTTGCCACCTATCCACTGCTCCAAAAGACTAAGTTTATTAATTTTATCGGCAACGTAGAGGGCCGCGACATTAATAAAGGAACTGTGGATGTAGTTGTGTGTGATGGCTTTGTTGGAAATGTTGTTTTAAAATTTGGCGAAGGTCTTGCCAGCGCCATTATGACAATGATTAAGGAAGCAATTATGAATGGTGGTTTCCTGGCTAAGCTGGGTGGTTTACTTATTAAGCCGGCCCTAAAGAAGATGAAAAAGCGTGTTGATCCTGCTGAATATGGCGGCGCACTGCTGTTAGGCGTAAAAGCGCCCTTCATCATTTGTCATGGAAGCTCCAAGGCAAAAGCAATTACCAACGCAATTCACGTAGCTATGGAATTTGCAGAACAGGATGTTGTGCAAATCATAACTGAAAGAGTTGCGGAATCTCAAAAAAGAAACGAGGAAATCGAGTAATGACTAGAGCGGTTGGCATTTTAGGCATGGGACATTATGTTCCTGAAAAGACTTTAACAAACTTTGATTTAGAAAAAATGGTAGAAACCAGTGACCAATGGATTACAGAGCGTACTGGCATTAAGCAGCGTCATATTGCTGCTCCTGAGGAAGCAACCTCCGACCTGTGCTATAACGCAGCTATGGTAGCTTTAAAGGACGCAGGAGTTGCTCCTGAAGAGCTGGATCTTGTAATCGTTGCAACTGCTTCTCCTGACCATGTATTCCCTTCTACTGCATGCTTAGTGCAGGATAAAATTGGTGCAAAAAATGCTGCTGCATTTGATTTGGCAGCAGGCTGCAGTGGCTTTGTTTATAGCTTAGGCGTAGCAAGCCAAATGATTGCTACCGGTCTTTATAAACACGCACTGATTATTGGTGCTGAAACCCTGTCCCGTATTATGAACTGGACTGACCGTAACACCTGTGTGCTTTTTGGCGATGGTGCTGGCGCAGCAGTTCTGGGCCCTGTTGAAGAGGGATATGGCGTACTGGGTATTGATATGGGTGCTGATGGCTCCGGCGGTAAGTACCTGATTCAACCTGCAGGTGGCAGCCGTAACCCGGCTTCTCCTGAAACTGTTGAGGCTAATGACCACACCATTCACATGAATGGTCCTGAAGTATTTAAATTTGCTATCCAAATTATGGGTAAAACTGCTAAACGTGCTCTGGCAAATGCTAACATGAAGGCTGAAGATTTGGATATGCTGTTCCCCCACCAAGCAAACCTGCGCATTATTTCTTCCGCTGCTAAGCGTCTGAAGATGCCTATGGAAAAGGTTTGGGTGAACGTTGACAAATATGCTAATACCTCTGCTGCATCTATTCCTATCGCTTTGTGCGAGGCTCAAGCAGCAGGTGCTCTGAAGAAGGGTGACAATATCCTTCTCGATGGCTTTGGCGCAGGCCTGACCTGGGCTTCCATCGTTCTGAAATGGAGCAAATAATCTTAAAGTAAGTATCACTAGAAAGCGAGGTCTATCCCAATGAGCAAAGTTGCATTCGTATTCCCTGGACAAGGTTCCCAAACTGTTGGTATGTGCAAAGCATTCTATGATGAGTATGCTGTAGCAAAACGCGTTTTTGAGGAAGCTGACGAAGCCCTGGGCTTCTCTATTACCAAAATGTGCTTTGAGGGTCCTGAATCCGATTTGCGCCTGACCTATAACACTCAACCTGCAATTCTGACTGCAAGCACCGCTTGTGCAGCTGTACTGAAGGAAAAAGGTATTTCCTGTGACGTAGCAGCAGGTCATAGCCTGGGTGAATATTCTGCTCTGGTTAACACCGGTGCGTTGGCTTTTGCTGATGCAGTACGCATCGTTCGTAAACGTGGTCAGTTCATGCAAGAGGCTGTTCCTGTAGGCGAAGGCAGCATGGCTGCAGTATTAGGCCTTGAAAGCGATAAAATCGTAGAAATCTGCCAAGCTGTAGAGTCTGAAGCTGGCGAAGCTGTTCAAGCTGTAAACTTTAACTGCCCTGGCCAAGTTGTTATTGCCGGTGCTGTTAACGCAGTAAATAAAGCTGTTGAAGCTCTGAAGGCTGCAGGTGCAAAACGTGCTGTTCTTCTGCCTGTATCCGCACCCTTCCACAGCACCCTTATGAAACCAGCTTCTGAGCGTTTAGCTGAGGTTTTGGCACCTATTGAAATTAAAGATATTACTATCCCTGTAGTTGCTAACGTAACTGCTAAGGAAGTTACCAGCGGTGCTGAAATTAAAGAGCTGTTGGTTAAACAAGCTGCAATGCCTGTACTTTGGGAAACCTCTGTACGCAACATGGTAGCTGACGGTGTAGACACCTTTGTTGAAGTTGGTCCTGGCAAGGTTCTGACTGGCTTTACCAAGAAGATTGCCAAAGGTCTGCCTGCACTGAACATCGAAGATCCTGCTAGCCTGGAAAAGGTTTTAGCTCATTTTGAAAAATAATTAAAATTTAGGAGAGTAGAAAGATGAAACTTGAAGGTAAAAAAGCTCTTGTAACCGGCGCTTCCCGTGGTATTGGCCGTGCAATCGCTCTGGCTCTGGCTGCTGAAGGTGCTGACGTAGTAGTAAACTATGCTGGTAGCGAAGCTGCTGCCAAAGAAGTAGCTGCTGAAATCGAAGCAATGGGTCGCAAGGCTCTTGTAATTCAGGCGGATATTTCCTCCACTGATGCTGCAACTGAAATGATTGACCAAGCTGTTAAAGAGTTTGGCCGCATCGATATCCTTGTAAACAACGCAGGCATTACCCGCGACGGTCTGCTGATGCGTATGAAGGAAGAGGATTGGGATGCAGTATTGACCACTAACCTGAAGGGTGTTTTCAACTGCACTAAAGCAGCTGTAAAATACATGATGAAGCAAAAAGCAGGCCGCATTGTTAACATTAGCTCCGTTGTAGGTGTTATGGGCAATGCTGGTCAGGCTAACTACTCTGCTGCTAAAGCAGGCGTAATTGGTTTCACCAAAGCTGTAGCTAAGGAAGTTGCTGCTCGCGGTATTACCGTAAATGCAATCGCTCCTGGCTTCATCAAAACTGATATGACCAGCGTTCTTTCTGAAAAGGTTGTAGAGGGTATGCTTAACTCCATTCCCCTGCACAAGCTGGGCGAAACTGAAGATATTGCAAAGGCTGTCTTGTTCCTTGCAAGCGATGACGCAAATTATATTACCGGTCAGACTTTACATGTTGACGGTGGTATGGTAATGTAATAGGGCAACCTGCAAATTTATCATTGGAAGGAGGTGAATCGTAATGAGCACTTTCGACAAAGTAAGAGATATCACTGTTGAACAACTGAGCGTTGACGCTGACGAAGTAAAGATGGAATCCGCTTTCATCGATGACCTCGGCGCTGACTCCCTCGACATCGTTGAACTGATCATGGCTTTCGAAGAGGAATTCGGTGTTGAAATTCCTGATGAAAAAGCTGAAAAAATCCGCACTGTAGCTGATGCTGTTAAACTGCTGGATGAAGAGAAATAATGCTTTTCAATGCTTTTGACGTGGGAGCCTTAGGGCTCCCGCTGAAAAGCTTAGTTTAGTCCGAAATGGGGGATATTTGTTGAAATTACCAGTGCTGAAAATCGGTAAGCATACTGCACAAGTACCGATTATACAAGGAGGCATGGCTATTAGGCTGTCCACTGCTCGTTTGGCAGCAGCCGTAGCAAATGAAGGCGGCATTGGCTTAATTGCTGCGTCCGGTATGAGCTTTGATGAGCTGCGTACTGAAATCCGTTTAGCAAGAAAGCTGACCGGTGGCAAGGGTATCATTGGCATTAATGCTATGTTTGCTGCGAGAGAGTTTCTTGGCCTCATTACAACTGCCGCACAAGAGAAAATTGATTTAATCGTAGCCGGCGCCGGTTTTTCAAGAGATATTTTCGCCGTCGGACGAGAGTATGGCGTTGAGGTTGTTCCCATCGTATCCTCTGTAAAACTGGCTAAAATTTCTGAGAAGCTTGGAGCATCTGCAATCATTGTTGAAGGTACTGAGGCTGGCGGCCATTTAGGTACTCAACGTTCTATTAAAGAAATTCTGCCGGAGATTGTTGCGGCTGTTAATATACCTGTTATTGCTGCAGGCGGTGCTGTAGATGGCAACGATGTAGCAGAGCTGATTAATCTTGGTGCAAGCGGTGTTCAGATGGGCAGCCGTTTTGCCGCTAGTGAAGAATCCAATGGTGCTCCTGCACTGAAGGAATTCTATCTGAAAATGAAAAAAGAAGACGTTGTACAAATTGATAGCCCTGTAGGCTATAAGGGACGTGCAATACGTAATCCCTTTGCACAGCTGTCTTTGGAAAATAAAGCTCCGAAACCGACCGAATGTGATGCATGCCTAAAGCATTGCACTCATAGCTTCTGCATTATTCGTGCTCTGACTAGAGCTCAACAGGGTGACGTAGAACATGGTTTGGTATTTACCGGTGCCAATATGTGGAAAATTAAAGAAATCCTTCCTGTTAAGGAAATCTTTAGACGTATAAAAGAAGAAGTAGAAAAAATTTAATTTCGAGGTGATTAGTTTTGACTAAGCGTAGAGTAGTTGTTACTGGTGTTGGCCCTATTACCCCCGTTGGTATTGGCAAGGACACCTTCTGGTCCAATCTTGTAGCTGGTAAATCCGGCATTGCTCCCATTACCCAATTTGATACTGAAGGCTTCACTGTTAAAATTGCAGGCGAAGTAAAAGACTTTGATTACACTGCTTTCATTGATAAAAAAGAAGGCAAACGTATGGACCGTGTAACCCACTTTGCTGTAGCTGCTGCTAAGCTGGCTATGGAAGATGCAAAGTTGGATATGGAAAAAGAAGATCCCTATCGTTGCGGCGTATGCGTAGGCAGCGGTATTGGTGGTATTCAAACCTTCTATGAACAATCTCTGAAAATGGGTGAAAAAGGCCCCTCCAAGGTAAGCCCCTTCTTCATTCCTATGGACATTCCTAATATGTCTGCTGGCCAAATTGCTATTGCATGCGGTCTGAAAGGTCCTAATACCTGTATCGTAACTGCATGTGCAAGTGGTACCAACTGCTTAGGCGATGCTCTGCGTTCCATCCAATATGGTGATGCTGACGTAATGCTAGCAGGTGGTTCAGAAGCAGCTGTTTCTCCTATTGCTATTGCAGGCTTTGCTAATATGAAAGCACTGTCCACTAATAACGATAACCCTGAGCAAGCTTCTTGCCCCTTTGATAAAAAACGTGATGGCTTCGTATTAGGCGAAGGCGCTGGCGTTCTGGTTCTGGAAGAGCTGGAGCATGCTAAAGCACGTGGTGCTCATATCTATGCTGAACTGGCAGGCTTTGCTATGAACTGTGATGCATACCATATCACTGCTCCGGACCCCAGTGGCGTTCCTTCCGCACAATGCTTGGAAGCAGCTATTAAGGATGCAGGCCTGAAACCGGAGGATATTGATTATATCAATGCTCATGGTACCTCCACTCACCGTAATGACCTGGGTGAAACCATTGCCTTCAAAAAGGTATTTGGCGAACACGCCTACAAGCTGATGATTAGCTCTAACAAATCTATGATTGGTCACCTGTTAGGTGCTGCTGGTGCTGTTGAAGCTATTGCAACTGTAATGACCATCGAAAACAGCCTTGTTCCTCCTACCATCAACTATGCTGATAAGGATCTGGATGATGAGACTCCGATGGATCTGGACTACGTTCCTAATGTTGCACGTCAAGCAGAGGTTAATGCTGCACTGAGCGACAACTTAGGCTTTGGCGGTCACAATGCTGCTATCGTTTTCAAAAAATACGTTGACTAAAGTAGGTTGAGGGATATGCAAGAGGATCGTATACGACAGCTGCAGAGCTTTTGCCGCGAGCTGGGTATAATCATGAATGATTTAGAGCTATTAGATATGGCTTTGACTCATACATCCTATGCTCATGAGGCAAAGCAAACTCCTAAACCACAGCACAACGAAAGAATTGAATTTTTAGGTGACTCTGTGCTGAGTGTTATCGTTAGCACATATATGTATAAAAACTTCCCACAGCTTGATGAGGGCCAGCTGACAAAGCTGCGTGCTCATCTGGTATGCGAAGGTTCTCTTTATGAATATTCTAAGAAAATTCATTTAGGCGAATACCTGCGTCTTGGTAGAGGTGAGGAGCAAAGTGGTGGACGCAAGCGTCCATCCATCTTAGCTGATGCCTTTGAATCCGTACTAGGAGCTATTTTTCTTGACCTTGGTATGGAAACTGCTAGAGCATATATCTTGGGACTGATGCGTGAGGAGATTGACTATATCTGCACCCATGGCATTTATAATGACTATAAAACCAGACTGCAAGAGTATCTCCAACGTGATGGCGAGGTTTCCATTGGCTATCGACTTGTTGATAGTGTTGGACCTGAGCATAACAAGGTATTTACCTCTGAAGTTTTGCTTGATCACAAGGTAATTGGTATCGGTAGTGGTCGTAGCAAAAAGGATGCAGAACAGCATGCAGCTAAAAAAGCACTGGAAGATCTAAAAATTCCTGTAAAATAATAATACAAATACTGAATACCACATTGGACTGAAAACTCCGATGTGGTATTTTTGTTTCTTTAACTAATCTTGGGGTCTAGTGAAAATTGGATTTTAGGATTAGTTTTTACATAACAAGGCTCTTTAACTAATCTTACGATTTAAGGAATACTGGATACAAGAGTTTGTATAAGACAATTAAAGCTAATTCCTTCAGTTTGGAGGACGCTTCTTTAAAACAAACTGATATTGTAAATGGTATACATGCTCGTATGATGGTGGTGTTATTAATGTAAACGGTGGTGCTGATCAAAAAATTCAGATTGATAATGTTGCTGGCAATGGTGGCGACATTAACATTAAAGGTGAGCTTGATAATGGTGTTTGGAAGCTTGGTGAAGTTGTTTTAGGTAAAGATGACAATTCTAATGTTGAGGGTAAGATTGACCTTAATCTATCTGGTGTGACTGCTGATGATATTGAAGATAGTAAAGCAGCTCTTGACGCATTGGCAGGAAGCTTGTCTGTTAAGGGCAATGATGATAAATTAGATGCAACTGGTAATATTCAAGAGGGCTTAATCAGCGGTGGTATTAGTAGTGATTTAAAAGTAGATGAAAATGGTGTTGTAAGCGTTGATAAAGGAACTGTTCAGCAAGGCACCTCTACAACCACTATGGACAGCATGCGTGATATTGCTAGTGTAGCAATTGCTGCATGGCGTCAAGAGGACAGCTCTCTTGGTCAACGCTTAGGCGAGCTGCGTAGCAGCGAGGGCGACCAAGGCATTTGGACCCGTATGAGCCGTGGTGAGTTTGAATATAATGATAACTTTAAAAACCAATACAATTTCTTTCAATTAGGCTATGATAAGGCTTATGGTGATTGGCATTATGGTGCAGCTATCAGTCACAATGATGGTAAAACCAGCTATGCTAATGGCAGTGGTGAAAACAGCAGCCTTTCCTTAAGTTTGTATGGCACATGGCTTGGCAATGATGGTGAGTATGCTGAT
>Burrito_p2__coassemble_398_pt1 | contig 62896 bp, 47 predicted proteins | sample Burrito_p2__metabat2_high_PE_003 | metagenome-assembled genome bin Burrito_p2 | reverse complement strand
GCCGATGCAGTTGGCGCAGTAGAAACCGCTCCTGAAACCTTAAATTAATACTCTAAAAACAAATGCACCCTGCGTTTTAATACGCAAGGTGCATTTTTTGTAGATATCACTTTTCTAAAAATAGCCATCATTTTATAAGCCATCTTAGCGCCTGCCCCACTATTTTTTCAATGGCTCTCTAAGAGCAAGACTACGTATAGAAACATTAACATTTTTTACCTGCATTGCAGTCATGTATTCTACCTTTTTCTTGATTTTTGCCTGTAACTGCTTTGTTACGACAAAAATCTTCTCGCCATAGTACAGTACAACTTCCACAAAGATGACAATTCCCTTACTATTATCACTTCGACGTCGTACTTTAATATCAGTAACCTTTTTAACTCCAGCTGCCTTTTTACCAATGATGTTTATAATGTCCTCAATGGCACCATCTGCAATAAGCAGTTTGCCATAAAAGCTAAATGCAGGACGTACAATTGAACGGTCTGCCTCTTTTTCCTGACGACGGTGTTTTGAAAAAATATTATACGGTAAGTCCGCAAAATAACCGGTAAAATGTGGCTTTAGCTCTACTGATGGAACTGGGACAATATGCTTGCCATCATGGAGTCTAGAATAGCGTGCCTTTTTTATTTCTGCTTTAGTAGCAATTTGATTAATATAGACAGTTTTAATAGGCTTATCTAGCTGCAATCTGCCTACAATCTTATTAATCATATTGTCAGAGGTAGCAATAATAAGTAATCGTTTAATACCACTTGCAGCTAACGCCTCTCGTACTACCCTAGCATGCTCATCATCAGTAAAAATAGCACGCTTTACTGCTTGTATTCTATTATCTTCATTTTTAGCAGAGGTTCCAGCTAAAATCTTGGTACCTTTAATCAAAAGACCGTCATCTATGATACCCTCACACCTATTATCAAAGGCTACCCCAATGGCGCGATGACTTTTACCAGTACCGCTAGGACCTACAAATGCTACAACTTCCATAATATCAACCCTTAATAAACAGCTAATCTAAATTAGTCTTGTAAGTTTTTATATTCAATAATACCCTTAACTGCTTCGTATTCCACATCCCATATTCCTAATTCATGGGGAAAACGGTCTAATATGCCATGAAAATCACTGCCACCACCAACAAGCAGTCCATACTTTTCTGCTAGCTTCAACCATTTTGCAAATTCGTTCTTTTCTGCAGAGCTAGGATGATATACCTCGATTCCATCGAAAGGTATGGTTTGTATAAGCTTTTCTGGAAGCTCGCCATCACTAAGCTCTGATGGATGTGCTAATATAGCAATGCCACCAGCATTATGAATAAGTTCGACTGCCTCTTCTGGTGAAAGCTTAGGCTGAGGAACATACGCAGGACCGCCATTTCTAAGCAGTGCATCAAATACCTCTTGTACTGTATTAAAATAGCCCTTAGCCACCAGTGCTTTAGCAACATGAGGACGGCCTACAGCTCTATTTTTAGGGTCACAGGCCTCAACCTCGATATGATAGCCAAGATTATCAAGCTTTTCCAATATCTTATACAAACGTTTTTCTCTGCCATGGCGCATTTCATCCATTTTATCTTGAAGTGCTTTATTATTAGTATCAATATGATAAGCAAGAATATGGACACTTTCACCATTAACCTGAGTGCCAAGCTCTACACCAGGAATAATAGTAATATTGTGTCCTGAAGCAGCTGTAAAGGCTTCATTAATACCATTCCAGGAGTCATGGTCAGTAATGCTCAGGACACTAATACCCTTAGCAATAGCCTCTTCAACTAACTGTGTAGGCGTGTAACGTCCATCTGAAAATGTACTATGTGTATGTAAATCAACAAATTTCTTCATTAGCGTCACTCACTCTTTGACGAATTTATTACAATGCTTCAGCCAGTTTAATCAAGGTCATGGTACCGAAGGCAGTGCAACCCTTAACCTTGTGACCACTGGTTTTTTCACTAGTAGAGGTACCGCCAATATCTATATGAGCCCATGGAGTTCCCTCCTTAACAAACTCACCTACAAAGAGACCACCAGTGATGCATCCACCAGCACGTCCTGCGCTGTTTAATAAATCTGCTACATCACTTTTAATTGCTTCCTTGCACTCTGGCAAAGATGGAAGCTGCCAATAATTCTCGCCAGACTGCTTGCCTGCTTCCATAATTTGTTTTACTAGTTCATCATTATTAGCCACAATACCGCTGGTTTCATTACCTAAAGCAATGATTACGGCTCCAGTTAAGGTAGCAATATCTATTACCTTAGTTGCTCCTTGCTCACACGCATACCAAACAGCATCTGCAAGCACCATACGGCCCTCTGCATCCGTGTTCACAACCTCAATGGTTTTACCATTAGCAGCACGAACAATATCACCAGGACGTTGAGCCTTACCACTAGGCATATTTTCTGCACATGCTAGAACAGCAATAATATTACATTTAAGCTTTAAGCCAGCAATAGCCTTAATTGCACCTAAAACAGCAGCAGATCCAGACATATCATCCTTCATCTCGCCCATACCATCGCCAGGTTTAATGGAAATACCACCACTATCAAAGGTAATACCCTTGCCTACATAAGCAACATACGGTGCATCACCTGCACCATTATATTTCAAGGTAATTAATCTAGGCGGAATTTCACTGCCTTGGCCAACTGCAAGTAAGGAATTCATTCCCTTGGCGGCCATATCCTTTTCATCTAAAACTTCGATTTCAAGGCCCAATGATTTGGCAACCTCTGTAGCCTTAGTAACCATAGTTAAAGGATTGATAACATTACCAGGATGATTTGCTAAATCTCTGCTAAAGGACACAGCTTCTGCAGCAATTTCAGCATTTTGCAAAACAGCATCGGCATTTTGTATTGCACTTAGTACATTTATGCTACAAATAGGAGCATCATCTTTTTTACTTTTATATTCAGTAAATGTATATGCACCTAAGAATAAACCCTCAGCAATAGCGTTTAAATAGTAATCACGCTTAGGATTAAGAGTAATAGCAGCAACCAAAGCAGCCTTTTCTGATTTTAGTTTATGTAACTCTCTGACAACATTACCTGCAGCCTTGCGGAAGTTGTTTGGTTTGCAGTCCTTACCTTCGCCACAGCCAACAAAAAGAATATTTTGCAGCTTACCATCCACCAGCATTGTCATACGCTCAATAGAGCCTGCAGAATATATGTCATCTTTTTTAGCGACAAACGCTTTAATCACATCTTTTACTGCCTCAGGAAGCTGCAAAAGCTCTAAAGCGTGCATACATTCTTTGCACATCATTACTACAATACTATCGGCCCCACTATATGAAGCCTGCTCTACGGACACAGCTTTTAATTCTATGTTATTCAGCATTATAAATTCCTCACAATCTTTTCTTATTTAAATTCCACAGCAGATGTTAAAGCCTGCAAGAAGCTTTCACCACTACCACGTTTAAGAGATAAATCACTAACAACAACCTTCATAGTTACTGCACGTTGTCCTTTTTCGTTTACATATGAACCCAATGCATGAAGGCAATAGGCTTCGTTTTCAATTTCTCCAAGATACATCATACAATGTCCATCCATATACAAGCCACTACCAGGCATTAACTTATGTAATTCAGCCTTCTTTTGAACATCAGTTAAGCCAGATAAATTATGGCTAGTGCCTGCACTTTGTTCCTGCTCATCCGCATTGCGGGGAAGAATAATTCCTACAGTACGATACGCATTGAAAATCAGGCTAGAGCAATCAACACTCTTTTTCATACCGCCCCAACCGTATGGCATACCATAAAATTTAAATGCAGAACGCAGAATATTATTAGATGTATAAGGGAGATAGCCTTCGTGTACAGAATGGTTATCCTTTTTAATAAAAAGCTCCTGCTTCATTAAAGAGCCATCCTTTTTACGCATCGGTGTCAATACCTTATAAACCTCTGTATTTTGAAGCAAAGGTAATCTGGAGCCTTGTTGATAAACAACCTGTTCGCTACCAATCTTTATAGTCATATTAGCATCAGTAACTACTAAGAACTTGTCAGGATCAGCAAAATCTCGCCATGTGTCTTCATCAGTAAAAGCCAAATCAAAGGTGCTAATCCAACCGCTATAGTTTACAGATTGAATATAATAGAAAAATTTATTGGCACTTTGATGTAGGACGATAACCGGTTCTCCAGGGTCAAGCTCTGTTTCCTGTAGTGCATCAAAATCAGTATCACCTGCATAGTAAAATAGACCTTCACCAGTAGGTAGATTACGTAATGAGCTTCTGCGAACAATAACACCATAACGAGGTGTAACAACAGAAGGAATATTCTCTGCATTAGTCTGTAAACGCAAAATTTTTCTATAGTTGTCACTAATCTTATTGCCATGAAGGTAAAGCTCATCTAAAAGAATATCATAATTTGTAATTTTCGCTTTTAATTGAGCACCATTCACTGTTTTAGGATAATTAAGCAGGTCAGGAACCGAGGCTGATTTCTTACGCACCTGTGCATTAAAGGCTTTTAAACCATTTTCATCCATGATCAGCTTTTCTCCAGCAGGATTTTTTTGCATCCAAAAATCAGCACCAATAAGCTTATTGTAGTTTGTTATACCTGCAGCACTAGCAGTACCTGCAAAACTAAGCAGAACAGCTAATAGGCATACACTAAGAAATCTATATAACAATATATACTCCTCCTAACAAATTCTATAGTATTATTAATTTCTTCAAAATTATAAAAAATCCTTCTTATAGTATTTAAAATAATAAAAAGAAAGCAACCGCTAGCATTAAGCCAACGATTGCCTCTAATAACTATTTTATTTTCTATGTAATTTAATTATTTCTTAATTAAACCGTAAGCTTCAAGAACTGCGTCCATTTTAGCCTCTGCTTCCTTACTAATAGGAGTAAGTGGCAAACGAGGGATACCTGCATTAATACCAGTTACCTTAGTAACAGCGGATTTTACAGGAATAGGATTGCTTTCAATAAACAAAGCACGTGCTAACGGAATCATCTTTTTATTAAGGTCTGCTGCGTCTTTTACACGACCTTCTTGATGTGCTTGCATAATAGATTGCAGCAGGCTGCCACCAATATTACCAAGAACAGAAATCAAACCGCAGGCACCAACGGAGCAGAACGGCAGAATCAGAGTATCATCACCACTGTATATGCTAAAATCCTCGGGCAGTAAACGATATAAATCAGCGGTTTGTGCTACATTACCAGCTGCTTCCTTAATAGCAACAATGTTTTCAAAATCATTAGCAAGGCGAACAACGGTTTCAGGAAGAATATTAGAACCAGTACGACCAGGCACATTGTACACAATAATGGGCAGCTTAGTGCTTCTTGCTACAGCAGCAAAGTGCTGATAGTAGCCTTCTTGAGTAGGCTTGTTATAATAAGGACCTACAACTAAGAGACCATCAACGCCAATTTCTTCAAAGGCTTGAGCAAGCTCGATTGTAGAAGCAGTACAGTTAGTACCTGCACCAGCAACAATAGGTGCACGACCACCTACACGCGCCTTAATAGTGCGCATAAATTGCAATTTTTCTTCAAAATTCATAGTTGCAGCTTCGCCAGTAGAGCCTTCTACTACAAGGCCATCACTGCCATTATCAAGAAGCCATTCAGCAAGATCAGCGCCAGCCTTATAATCAATTGTACCATCTTCTCTGAACGGAGAAACCATAGCGGTTAATAATCTACCAAAATAGGGTTTTTTCATAGAATTTGCACCTCTTTATAATTTGAAGGCCTTGTGTAAAGCAGTTACTGCATCCACTAAGCATTCTTCTTTAATAATTGCGGAAATTGTGGTATCAGAGTCAACGGTTTGTAGAATCTGAATGTTTTTAGCAGCCAAAGCAGCTACAAAGTTTGCCATAATACCAGGAACGCCACGCATAGCACTGCCTACTACAGAAACCTTAGCACAGCCTTCGTTAACTTCATACTCAAAATCAGTTTCGTCCAGCACCTTACGGGTATGTTCAACATCTGGAGTAAAGACAGCGAACATAGCTTCCTTCTCAGACAGGTTCAAGCAGCCTACGCTAATGCCAGCTTCAGCCAAATCCTCAAACAGATTGCGACCTGCTGCCAAATCCTTAGGATTAAGCTGTATTCTAAATTGAGCCAAATCGTTAATATTCGCTACACCACTTGCGTAATTATCATGCACATCAACCTCTGCACCACGACAATTACCATGTCTATCACTAGTAATCAGAGTACCAGGAGCATCACTAAAGGTAGATTTTACGTACATCGGTGTATTGCTGCTCATACAGATTTCAACTGCACGAGGATGAATGACCTTGGCACCATTGTGAGCCATTTGGCAAACCTCTGCATAAGAAATAGTTTGCAAAATATTAGCTTCTTTAACGATACGCGGGTCAGCAGTCATAATGCCTTCTACATCAGTATAGATTTCAACAAAATCAGCCTTCAAAGCTGCTCCAAGAGCAGCAGCAGATGTATCACTACCACCTCTGCCCAGTGTAGTAAACTTTAAGTTGTTTTCAGTCATACCCTGGAAGCCACATACTACGGGAACAATTCCGGACTCCAATAAGTGCATTAAATTAGAGCAGTTGATATTTTTGATGCGTGCTGCACCAAATTGTGAGTCAGTAATAATGCCGGCCTGACCACCAGTCAACGCCATAGCGTTAATACCAAACTTTTGAAGAGTTGCAGCCATAACGCAGGCAGAAATAATTTCGCCACAACACATCATAGCGTCCATCTCGCGCACATTTACAGAAAGATTTGCTTCCTTCAAAACGCCAATCAATGTATCAGTTGCGTAAGGAGCACCCTTACGACCCATAGCAGATACAACAACAACAGGAGAAAAGCCCTTACGTATAGCTTGCTGTACCTTATCCTTAACGGCAACGCGAGACTCTTCACAGGCAACAGAGGTGCCGCCAAATTTTTGTACAATAATCTTCATTGAAACAATCTTCCCTTCTATTGCTCTTGTTGATTTTTATCAGCAAGTTACTAGCCTAATTTCTTATATCCACTGGTTTTTAATCATGGTTTCAGCAATTTGCAGAGTGTTTAAAGCTGCGCCTTTACGAATTTGATCGCCTACTACCCACAGATTAAAGGTATTGGGATTGGATTCATCACGACGAAGACGACCTACATAGCAATCGTCCTTTTCAGATGTATAGAGAGGCATGGGATAAACCTGATTGTTGGGATCATCCATAAGCTGCAAACCAGGGAACCTATCGATAGCCTTCTTCATGTCAGCAAGCTCTAAGTCATGCTCAAACTCAATATTTACAGATTCGCTATGACTGCGATAAACAGGAACACGAACAGTTGTTGCAGTAATACCCATTTTATCATCATGGAAAATCTTTTTAGTTTCGTTTACCATTTTCATCTCTTCCTTGGAATAAAGATTATCCAGGAAAACATCAATTTGAGGAATCAGGTTAAAGGCGATGGGATAATGCTTTTCCAGGCTTGCAGACGGTAAAATCTTAGCTACCATCTCTTTACCCTCACTAAATGCTTTGCATTGGTCAGTTAATTCATCAATACCCTCTTTGCCAGCACCGGAAACCGCTTGATATGTAGAAACTACTATGCGTTTAATCTTTGCTAAGTCATATAATGGTTTCAAAGCCATTACCATAATAATAGTAGAGCAGTTAGGGTTAGCAATAATACCTTTATGCTTTAAAATATCCTCAGGGTTAACCTCTGGAACTACCAGCGGAACCTCTGGATCCATACGGAAGGTGCTAGAATTATCAATTACAACAGCGCCAGCCTTCACAGCATAGGGAGCAAATTCCTTAGAAATACTGCCGCCAGCAAAAAGAGCAATATCAATTCCCTCAAAGGAATCTTTTGTAGCTTCTTGAACAGTATAGGTTTGACCCATAAACTCTATTTTCTTTCCTGCACTACGAGCAGATGCCAAAAGACGCAGCTCTGCAAATGGGAAATTACGTTCTTCTATCAGTTTTAAAAACTCGGTACCAACAGCACCAGTAGCACCTAAAATAGCAACATTATACTTTTTCATAACAAAATCCCTCTCTTGCCAAGTAAATTACAACAATTTATCAAGACCGTATACAAGACCAGTATAGTTCATAATTTTACGGCAACCTAACGCTACACCGGGCATGTAGCATTCACGGTTGATAGGATCTGTGCTGATATGCAAGGTTTCGCCTTGACCACCAAAAATAACCTCCTGAGAAGCAACATAGCCAGGCAGACGTACACTGTGAATACGCATACCCTCATAGTCGCCACCACGACAGCCAGCAATAGTTTCATGTTCATCAGGGTGACCTTGCTTCATTGCTTTGCGCACCTCTGCAATAGCCTTAGCTGTGCTAATAGCAGTACCAGAGGGGGCATCCAGCTTGTTATCGTGATGTTTTTCGATAATTTCAACATGGGGGAAGTATTTTGCAGCTTCACATGCTAATTTCATCATTAAAACTGCACCCATTGCAAAATTGGAGGCAACCAAAACAGAGGTATTGTTAGCCTTAGCCAGCTCATCAACCTCTTTTAAATCCTCCTCAGAAAAACCCGTGGTTCCTACTACTACATGCACACCCAAAGGCAGCATTGTACGCAGGTTATCCATTACGACAGCAGGACGAGTAAAGTCAACAACAACATCTGGTTTTGCTTCATTAATAGCTGCAGCTAAATCAGTACTAACAGACAGCATACTCTCTCCGTTAGGAACCTGACCAGCTTTAATATCAACTGCACCTACTAATTCCAAATCAGCTTCAGCAACAACCTTTTTACAAACCTCGGTGCCCATTCTACCTAAAGCGCCGTTTACCAAAACCTTAATCATTACATTTCACTCCTTGGGAACATTTCCGTCATATGATAAAAAAACCGTTGAGATGGTATCTCAACGGTAAACATACATGTAATACCAATGTTGAGATAGCCCTCCGCTGCATAAGCAGCGACAGTCCGACAGCTATTCGCTGTAAGCCCAGCACAACAGCATGGCTGCTATTGCACTTCGGCGTAGGCCCTTTCCCCTGCTTCTTCACTCCCGCTCCACAGGCTACTATTGCTTTCCGCGCCTCTATCTTAATGGTTTCATATTGGTATTGATTATAGTACCCTAAACAAAGTTTGTCAAATACATCTGTCTACAATAATTTAACTTGCTTTATTTTGTACATTTGTTACATAATGCTTGCACATCGAGTAGCTTTAGTTATCTGCTTTTAAATTATCTAGTAAGCAAATTACTTGCTTGTGCTGCCAAAGCCACCACTGCGACTTGCCTTGGCTACCATAGCATCACCATCAGCCAGCAAATAATTATAAAAAATACCTTGAGCAATACATTCGCCTTTATTTAAGACTAAATCTTTCTCACCCATATTAACTAAGGCCAGCATAATATGACCTTCGTTATCTGGATTATTATAATAATCAGCATCAATAATGCCTACGTTGTTTACTAAACGAACTTGTTTTTTTACAGCCATACTGCTGCGAATATGCATACCTAGGAATTCTCCCTCCTGCATATATGCTTTAATACCGGTAGGTACAAGCTTCATTACACCAGGCTCTAAGGTTACATCCTCAGGAACACAAAAGTCATAGCCTGCACTAAATTTAGTTTTACGCACAGGCATAGGAAAGTTAACATTAGCATATTTAGAAATTTTTTCAAAACCACGAATACCCATTACAAACCTCCTAGAATACATACACCTTTCAAAAAGAAAAGGCAGAGGACTAGCCTCTGCCTTAATTTCTTACTAAGCCTTTTGCCAGACACTAGCAGTAAACTTATATGTAGCATATTGTTAGTAACTGCTATTGTCATCACTAGACCATAATTATTTATTCAGACTTTTTGTCAGAACAGCCTTACGAGACAGGTTGATACGGCCTTTGTTGTCAATTTCAGTTACTTTAACAACAATTTCGTCGCCTACGGATACAACATCTTCAACCTTTTCTACACGCTCAGTAGAAAGTTGAGAAATGTGTACTAAACCTTCTTTGCCAGGCAGAATTTCTACAAAAGCACCGAAGTTCATCAGACGGGTAACTTTGCCAGTGTAAACCTTGCCAGGTTCAGCTTCTGCAGTGATACCGTTAATAATCTCGATAGCTTTATTAGCAGCCTCGGTGTTTACAGCAGCGATGAAGATTTTACCACTGTCGTCGATATCAATCTTAGCACCGGTTTCATCAACAATTTTCTTAATGGTTTTACCGCCAGGGCCAATTACCTTGCTAATCTTTTCAGGATCAACGTTGATAGAGGTAATTTTAGGAGCATACGGAGACAGCTCTTCACGAGGTTCGCTAATGCATTCCATCATTTTACCCATGATGAATTCGCGACCGCGTTTAGCCTGTGCCAATGCTTGAGTGAAGATATCTTTGTTGATACCGTCAATCTTAATATCCATTTGAATTGCAGTAATACCCTTATCGGTACCAGCAACCTTGAAGTCCATGTCACCAAGAGCATCTTCTAAGCCTTGGATATCGGTCAGAATGGTGAAGTATTCGCCATCTTTAACCAGACCCATTGCCACACCTGCAACAGGAGCTTTAATAGGTACGCCTGCATCCATCAGAGACAGAGTGCTTGCACATACACTACCCATGGAGGAGGAACCATTGGATTCCAGAACCTCGGATACAAGGCGAATTGCATACGGGAAATCCTCTTCTGCAGGAATAACAGGACGCAGAGCACGCTCAGCCAAAGCACCGTGACCAATTTCACGACGACCAGGACTGCGCAGAGGTTTGGTTTCGCCTACGGAGTACGGAGGGAAGTTGTAGTGATGGATATAGCGTTTGGTTTCTTCTGCACCCAGACCATCCAGAATTTGAGCTTCACGCAGAGGAGCCAGCGCCAACACGTTCAGAATTTGAGTTTGACCACGAGTGAACAAGGAGCTGCCATGAGGACGAGCCAGCAGACCTACTTCACAGGTTACAGGACGTACTTCGTCCAATTGACGTCCATCAGGACGGATTTTATCAACAGAAATGGTGCGACGAACAATTTTCTTAACCAGCTTTTGAGTGATATAAGCAACGTCTGCAGCATTATCAGGATATTTATCCAGGAATACCTCTGCAATTTCTGCTTTTACTTTAGCTACGTTTTCTTCGCGCTCCAGTTTATTAGCATCCATCAGAGCATCTTTCAGCTTTTGAGCGCCGTATTCTTCGATTTCTGCGACCAGTTCAGCAGGAGGAGCATAGAAAGGAACTTCCATCTTCTCTTTGCCAATTTCAGCAACAATTTTTTCTTGGAATTCAACCAGCTCTTTAATTACGCCATGACCGAACCAAATTGCATCCAGCATGGTTTCTTCAGATACTTCATTAGCGCCAGCCTCAACCATGAGGATTGCGTCCTTAGTACCTGCTACAGCCAGATTCAGGTCACTAACCTTGCTTTGTTCAACGGTCGGGTTAACGATAAATTGGCCATCGATTAAACCTACACGAACACCGGCAATAGGACCTTCAAACGGAATATCAGAAATAGACAGCGCGCAGGATGCACCAATCATAGCGGGCATATCCGGAGCATTGTCAGGATCTACGGAAACAGCAGTTGCAACGATTTGTACGTCGTTATGATAGCCCTCGGGGAACATGGGGCGAATCGGACGGTCGATCAGACGGCTAGTAAGGATTGCTTGCTCACTAGGACGACCTTCGCGTTTAATAAAGCCGCCAGGGATTTTACCTACGGCATACATTTTTTCTTCAAAATCTACGGTCAACGGGAAAAAGTCAACGCCCTCACGAGGGGTTTTGGTACCGGTAACAGCTACTACTACTGCAGTGTCACCATAGCGAACTAAAACTGCGCCATTTGCTTGTTTTGCAATCTTGCCGGATTCAATAGTAAGAGTTCTGCCGCCAAGATCCATGCTGTAACTATGCATGATATTGCCTCCTTAAATTTTCAACATTTGGTGTACCAGACTACTATTCGACATTTATTGAAAAAATCCTTTTAAATTTTCCTTAAAATGTGAATTTTTTATAAATTTTATAAAAAATTTCTAAATTATCTGTACTACATCGCATAAAACGACCATATACCTATCTATTAGCCATAAAAGTAGGAATAGTCTCCTCTTTTTTTATAAAAACAGCTACATAAATAAGCGTAAAATAAAAACTACCACCGCACCAACAGCAGCAAAAATTAAAAATGTAGGCAAAAGGAAAAAGAACAACGCCAGAATACCGCCTAAAATAAGCAATGTCATTAAAATACCACTGCCACAGCCAAACTGATGCACCTTGATACCATTATTAAAGCGTTGCCCTCTATAGGCTTCATTTTCATAGGATTCTTGTTTCTGCTCTCTCTCGTTTTTAGGAGATGCAGAGGAAGAACTGCTTCCATCCTCTTCTATTGTAACACCATCAAAGGTATCACGCTCTTGGGGGCTTAACACTTTGGCATCTACCTTGAATTGGTAGTGGCAGTACGGACATTCAGCTGTACCTGGGTTAACCTCTCGTCCGCAAAAATCACATTTCATAAGTTATCCTCCTACAATAGAATTCTATTTCCATCTCAAAGATTTATATCCTATTTACAGAACTGCCATCATCAACAGACTTTCTTCATTCACGTAACGTGGATCATGCTTCTCAATTGCTAAAGCAGCTTTAATACTTTCACTGGCACGTCTAATAGCATCTACAGGAACAAACTCGCAAATTTCAGATACCTTCTGCAAATCATATGTATAAACAGCATTAAGCTCTACAAATGTCTGCAAAACACCTGCGGCCCAAACATCAGGCAAAATTACCTTTTCTCCAGAAACATGCTGAAAATCGCTCCACAATGTCTGTGCTAATCTTACATCTAATGAGGAAAAGAAGTATGAGCCCATAACCTTTTTCAGCTTTCGGCTTACATCATCCTCTAAAACAGGCTGAGGCAGATATTCTGTAACATTAGTTTTAAAATCAAAGCGGTCCATACGTACATAGCCAGAATATATCATAATGGCATGACGCATAAAAACAGGAAATTCTTTAGTAAAATCGCTCCAGCTAAGCTGACCGCCATGACGCACACTTATCCAGCTTTTAGCTTTTTCTAAAATATCAAAAAGAACTTTCTTAGAGCTATTTTTTATATTGTGACCTCGTACTGTACTCAAAGCTATAGATTTATTGTAAAAAATATGCCCTAAAAACAGCATACCCTTGTATTCAGCAACATTGGATGAATCCATTAAAATGGCATAGCTCTCCCCTGTCAAAAAGTTTCTGCAGCTAACAGTTCCTTCATCCAGTGGCTCTTCCATAGAAAATAGAACTAGCTCAGCCTTCAAAAGCTCCTTAAGCATATCAAAAATAGGACTATTTTTTACATCTACAACTCCAGATTGTGCATATTCGTAATAAAGCTCTAAGGGAGTTTTGTATTGATCCAGCATATGATAGTCTAAAACGAAATATTCCCAAAAGCTTTTTTCAAACTCCTGCTTTTGGTCATCAGGAACAGACTCATCCATTTCCAGATAATTACCAAACATATATCTTGCTCTGGCAATATCCATTTTATATTGCTTTTCTCTCAAAAAATATCCAGAAACCTTATCAATAGTCCTGTCAACCAAATTACCTATACTAAAGAATATTTTTTCTGGTAAGTCAGGCGAACTAAGCTCCTCATAGCTTTCATAGCCAGGCAGAAAATTACCATCTTCATCCATGATAGTAATACCTTCCTCAGTTGCAAGTAAATCCATTGCCTCAAGAGGAGCAGCAAAGCTTCTTACCTTTTTTCTTTTTGCTAAATATTGATATAACCCAGTTATGTCGTTTAAAAACGCTACTACTCGCAATTCTGTAGCTTTAAAGCCAGAGATATTGCGTGCACACCAGGCAATACCATCAACAATATCATCGCCATTCAAGTCGCCAAGATATGCTTCTACATGACTAGCAAAAATACAGAAACAATTTACATTGTCCCAAATTTCTATTAACTCATCATCTGTAGCGCCTTCCATTATGCGTTGACGCAAATATCCTTCTGCATCTGTACGAGAAAGCACATCACTCCAACCATAATCCTGCTCGTAAAAGGCTTCTATTAAATCAAAAACATTATCCATAATCATATTACCTTTCTATTTTAACTATTATATCATACTTTTGTGACATACCAATGTATTTTTCTAAATAAATCTATAGCAAAAAACACCTTTGACGAATTGTACTTCATCAAAGGTGTATATTTAAATTATAACTTATGCTCTCTGCAAATTCCAACTACAATTTGATACAAATTTTGTAATCCTATGTTGTTTTCATGATTTAAAACTCGTAAGCTTTCGTATTCTGGATAATACTCCCTTTTTCCTTGATTATCACATACTTTTACTAAAGCATTACCGTATGGTGTTGCCACACTAATGATTTGACGTTGCAAAACAGTCCGTTCCATAACAGTGTGCCTAATTCCAATAGTGGTTGTCTCACGAAAAATAATTTTTTCCATTTCCAACCGCTTTTCTGGTACCGTTAAGACCACCAACTCCCATGCAGGTCTATTCTTTTTCATATAGATAGGCTGATAATGAACATCTTTAGCCCCTGCATCAAGCAAAAGTTCCATAGTATATGCCAAAACCTCACCGGAGCAGTCATCAATATCCGTTTCCAGCTTAACAATAGTATCCTTTAAAAAGCTTAAATTAGAGTTTTTTTTTCAGGACTTGCTTCTATCAGCATTGCTCTCAAAATGCTAGGACGCTCATAGGTGCGCTTACCTGCTCCCAAACCAATCTTTTTAATAGCAAACTCTGAAGGTAGCTTGTCAGATGTTTGCAACGCAGCTACAGCAGCAGCACCTGTAGGGGTAACGAATTCACCTTTAATAGGCATAATTTCTACCTTCAAGCCATAGGCCTGCATAATATTAGCAACAGCAGGCACAGGAACAGGCAATATTCCATGCTGGCAGCGTACAGTACCACTGCCCTCACACAGCTTGGGAACAACAACCTCTGTTATACCTAAATTATCAGCACAAACAGCAATAGTAATGACATCTACGATAGAATCTACAGCGCCAACCTCATGGAAGTGTACTTCATTCTTAGCAACAGCATGAGCCTTGGCCTCAGCTTCTGCAATAATGTCAAAAATCTTTAAGGCTAAAGCTCTAGCGCCAGCAGTCATCTTCGCACTGTTAATGATTTCAACAACCTCTTTCATACCTCTGTGCTCGTGGTGATGGTGATGTTCATGATTATGTGCGTGACCATGGTCGTGCATTGCCTCATGATGGTGGTGTTCATGCTCGTGACCATCGTCCCCTGCGTGACAGTGTTCATGACTATGTTCGTGCTCATGCTCATGATAGTGCTCGTGTGTATGCATTAATGCATGGCTGTGCCCATCACCATGCAAATATTCCATATCATGGTCATGGTTTTCGTGCTCAGCATCAAGAATAACATTAAAATCACAGCAAGCAACACCTGCTTTTTTCACTGTGCTAATTTCATAGGTAAATCCATGAACAGGTATGCTATCAAGTGCTTCTGCTAAAACAGCTTTATCCGCACCCAAATCTAAAAGAGCAGCTGCAAGCATATCACCACTAACACCTGCATTGCATTCCAAATATAAGCAATTTGACATAATAATCCTCCTTAATTTATAAAACATTACCAATTTATTTGTTAAGCTCTATATTCATCTTGCCACTGCTATAGCCACCTAAATCAAGAGCAGTATAAGTAAATCCCATTTTCTTCAGCTCACTATCAATAAGCGTACTATTAGCCATTACAGTAGCCATATCGTCTGTCAAAACCTCAATTCGCGCCATATTACCATGAACACGCACTCTAAACTGGCGCAGTCCTAAATCATACAAAAGCTGTTCTGCTTTCTCCACCATACTTAGCTTGGATGCGGTAATCGCTTCACCATACACAAAGCGAGATGCCAAGCATGCGTAAGACGGCTTATTCCATTCCTTTAGTCCAAACTCATGTGCAAGGTAACGAATCTCGGCCTTACTTAAGCCTGCATCACGTAGAGGGCTGACAACCTGTAGCTCTTGTAAAGCGCGTAGTCCCGGTCTATAATCCTTTAAATCATCTGTATTAGAACCTTCTACTAAGGTAAAAGCTCCTAACCCCTTTGTCAAACTAAGCAAGTCAGTAAATAATGCTTTTTTACAATGATAACATCTATCTGAATTATTGCTGCTAAAGCCAGGTATCTGCAATTCATCAAAGCTATAAATATACTGCTGTATACCTTTTTGAGCACAAAACTCCCTTGCTTCATCCTGCTCTCTTATTGGAATAACCCTAGATACTGCAGTAATAGCAATAGCGTTAGCACCTAAAACTTCATGAGCTACATCCAAAAGCAATGCAGAGTCTACACCGCCTGAAAAAGCTACAGCTACTTTATTCAAAGCTGCAAGATTGTTCTTCACGGCCAGCAATTTATCATTTGCCATTTTCATCTCAAAATCATTCATAATATAAATCCTTTAAAAATGATGTCATTTTACCGCCAAACGATTGATTTGTGTGGCTATATAGCCTGCTCCATAGCCGTTATCAATATTAACAACAGAAACACAATTGGCACAGGAGTTTATCATGGTTAAAAGTGCAGACAAGCCATTAAAGCTGGCACCGTAACCGACTGAAGTTGGTACTGCAATAACTGGATTTGATACCAGTCCGCCAATTACACTTGCTAATGCACCCTCCATACCGGCAACAGCAACTACACAGTTAGCACTCTGCAAATTATCCACCTTAGCTAACAAACGATGAATACCGCTAACGCCAACGTCGTAAATACGTTCAACATAGGTGCCAAAAAACTCCGCAGTCTGAGCAGCCTCCTCCGCAACAGGAATATCCGCCGTTCCCGCAGTACAAACCACAATTTTACCAACACGCTTTTTATCAGGCTTTTCTAACTTCAAAATACGTGCTACAGGGTCGTACTCAATCTGCGGAATAACCCTTTTTACCAATTCGTACTGCTCCTTAGAAGCACGTGTACCAAAAACCTCTCCATGCTCCTTATATAAACGCACATAAATAGCCTGTAAATAATCATCAGGCTTATTGCTGCAATAAACAACCTCTGGGAAGCCAGAACGAAGCTCTCGATATGTATCAAGCTTAGCAAAGCCTAAATCCTCAAATGCTTTGTGTCTAAAATACTGCTCTGCCGCCTCTATAGTCATGTCTCCGTCCTTAACAGCAGCTAATACTTCCTTTATCTCCAACGGTAATTCCTCCTTACAGAAATTACAAAAAATCATAATATTGTAGCCATTATCAAATGGTCTACTATCTAAAAGTATACTTCATGATATAAAAAAGAACAAGCAAAAAGGACGATGCATTACGCACCGCCCTTTTTATATAGCAGATAATAAATTAGAAATTATAGGAGTAAGTTAATCAGTATTGCAACTGCACAATATTTTCTTCACACATATCAAAGCGGAGCAATATACACTCCGCTTTGCATTAAAATAATTGATGTCAGTATTCTTTTTTTTTATTGATAACCACTATTCCAAAAGATTGGCAAGCATAACTCATTACAAAACATAAAACCTGCTTTTAATCTCAGGTCCGTTTATTTTAGAAACTATACTCATAGCCAACCATGAAATTACGGCCTAAAGAGAGGAAGTTTGATGTACTATTAGAGGTGACATCAATACGATCAAATAAATTATTGATATGTAAGAATGCTTTTTGATTTTTTTCAGGTGAATAAGTAAAATGTAAATCAGTAAAGCATTGTGGTTTTAATTTTCTTTGAGGCTTTGGAATCGCTGCTCTAGTTGAAGTTCTGTCTCCAACAAAGTTAGCAACCAGAGATGCTGCAAATTTATCAGCCTTGTAGTTTACACCACCCTGTAATTGGTATTTATTGTAAATATCATGCCAATCATTATCACCATAATTTTTAATGTTTTGCGCTTTAGGATTTTGGAATACTACACCTAAATTAGATGTAAAATTCTCATCATGTTGCATTGTATAGGAAAGCTCAATACCTGTATTTTTTACATTTTCATTTATATATACGACAGATTCTATGCTACCAGTCTTATCATATTTAATATCAGCATCAATAGAATCCTTGATTTCATAATTGAATATTGCTGTCTTTAAGGTGCCTTTTCCAATGTTTGATTTATAGCCTATTTCATAGTGAGTACCCTGTTCTGGTTTCAAATCAACTGTCGGGTTAATACTACCGGTACCAAAAATCTGTGTAAGATTAGGCATTCTAAAAGATTTGCCTGCTTTTGCGTAGAAACTGCTATCATTTGTAATATGATGCACATATTGGACTTCAGGTGTAAATTTATTCATATTCTCAGAACCAATTTTAGTTGTTACATTTTTATCTAAATTGGTTTGAGTACCTTCGGCGCTATTAGTCCACGTTTGACGTGCATTAACTATTAAATTGTCTTTTTCATTCAACTGCCAATCGTAGGATGCATAAATAGAATAATTGTCTCTGCGATAATTGCTGTTTGCTTTAAATTTTTTCTTTGAACCAGGATAACTTACTGATGATGAAAAAGCATCCATGTCTTCTTTTTGATATGTAACACCTACTAAAAATAAATCATTACCTAATTCAAACTGTTTTTGTAAATTTAAATTGGTATTATGACCTTTTCTAGAAGAGTTTGGCGTAATATTACCTACAACATTATTTTTTACACTAGCTTTATCATATACCTTTTCTTGTGTACCGTAAGAGACATCAGCCTTCCAGCCATCTTTATCATATTGCATCAAGAATGTGTTGTCTGTATTTTTATAATAATTGTTTTCACTTCTTACGTTGGTGTAAAAATCCTTTTTCCAATATTGATGGTCATTCTTAGAGTAATTATGAGTAAAGGTTAAACCCTCCAATAAATTCAGATTCCACAAAACACTTTTTCTCTCACCTTTGCCATAATCGTATATAGTAGTTTTAGTTGTATATGGTGCTAAACCACTCATGTTTTTAGCATGGCCCCTATTTTCAAGATTAGCAACGATATTAAATTTTTCAGTACCTAAGCTAACATTATATTGTTCCTTACCAAAATTACCCGCAGCTACCTTTATTCTATTAGGCATAATTTTTTTAGTGATAATGTTAATTACGCCACCAGTTGCCTCAGAGCCGTATAATACGGAGCCGCCACCCTTTACAACCTCAATTTTCTCAATAGCTTCTACAGAAATATCTTCAAGATTATATTTACCATCTTGATTCATCGGAACACCATTAACTAACACAAGGGTTCCTTTTTCTACGCCACGGATCATAATCTTACTGGTCATAGTACCCATACCAGTACCATTAAAACCCTGTGACTGTGATGTAATGCCTAATGTATTCTGCAAAACATCGTATGCATTAGAGGCACCTGATTTAGCAATTTTTTCTTCATTGAAAACTTCAACTATTGCAGGAACATCAAGGTCTCTTTTTTCTGTTCTAGTTGCTGTAACCACCATTGGATCAAGAGTAAACTCATTCAATTCTTGTGCTGCAAATACAGCGTTGTTGCCCATTAGGACAGTGCCAGTGATTAATGCAGTCATTAATACTGCCTTGTTTAAGTGGTTTTCCATAGGGATCACTCTCTTTCGTGTAAATATATTATGCTTTCATTAGTGCCCAGTCTTTCATGGTCGCACTAAAACACATCAAACTTTATTTATCAGCAGCATGCATACATGCATCTTTAGGCAGTCCTAGCTTGACACAGATTTCAGGCCATTTAATCTGACGTGTTTTCATAGCTAGAATTTCTTCTACACTTTTATTGCAGTGAGTGGCAATAAACATTGCTCTTTTGACTGAATGAGCGGCATAACCCTTTTTCATATATTTCATGGCAAGCTTTTTATCTAATCCAAACAATCTTTCCAAACGCTCCGCTTTATAATCCATTTCCCTTTGAGCAAACTTTTCTGGAGTAAGTCCAAGTAAATATTTTACTCTTATCCATCCGTATTTTTCTCTCAATTCTGCAACTTCAGAAATCGGCTTATTGGCAGCATAAGCATGAAGGCAAATATTTTTAACCTCCATATAGCTTAGTCCACTATCAAGATACTTAGCAATTTCTTGACTATCGTATTGAAAACTATTTTGAAGACTAATGATTGCTTTATCTCTATCCATAGGTTTACGTGCAGCATTAGCATCTGCTGTGCCGAAAACAAATAAGCTGATTAGGAGTAGGCACAATACTAATGTAATCTTACGCACATAATTCACATCCTTTCATTCAGTCAAAAACAAAAATACCTAGCATACGTACAGTTTTTATAGCTAACCATCATTAAAACCATTAATTGAACTAAGTACGATTTGTTAATCTATTATCTTTTCTAAATACTTACCATTACGCTTTAATTACTATTCATTATAATGCATATACACATTTTTAACAATATTATTTATCATTTATTTCTTATTTCTTTAGATGTGTATATCCTATTAGTGTATTTTTGTATTAGCTATGAATTCCAAAAAGATTTCCATACTATTTTATGGTATAGTCGGTGCTATGTTATTTTGTCTACTACTTCCAAATATAAAAGGCTCTGTCAAAAATAGACAGAGCCTTATTTCCAACTATAATTATTTTTAATCAAGGAGCATAATATTCATTATAATCTTTTTTATGGCGAACACCACCACTATGTGTACCCCAAACAACTTCAATACCTGCAGAGCGGAACCTTTCTACTAAATCCATAATATCTGGACAATATTCATTATTATCTGTTCTTGTTTTACAGCAAATACCAATATGAAGTACGTCTGGCTTTATTTTTAAAATACGTTCAACCTTCTCTTCTAATCCAACAGAAAAATCAAAGCTATAAAAATTGTGCTGTGCAACAACCGCCAAACGCAAGGCTGACTCACGATAGCTCATTTCATCCAAGCATTTTCCATCAAAATAAATTTCTCCGCCAGTCGGCTTAAGTACCCTGTATACACATTTTAGAAATGTACTTTTACCACTACCATTAGGACCTATGATACCTAAAAACTCCTTGTTGTTAAGTTTAAAATCAATTCCCTTAAGTATCTTCTTATTGCCAAAAAACATTTCTACGGCCTTAGTAATTATCTCCATAATCAGTTCCCTCCAAAACCATAGGTACGCTTAATCATTAGGTAAACAAAGCAAGGTGCACCAATTAACGAAATCAAAATACCTATGGGCAGCTCTGTGCGAGGAATAATCGTACGACATAATCCGTCTGCAACAACAAGAAAGATGGCACCTGTAAGTGCAGTAACTGGTATCAACTTCTTGTGATCTGTTCCAACCAGCATTCGTACAACATGAAGAAGCAGAAAAATGTTCCATACCGCAATATAAAATTGGTTGCCGAACAAGCTACGATGTACGTTATATTTTAAGCACCGTTAATAGACTTAATAAGCATACAGTTGCTTATCATATAGATATTGTTTATGGTGATCATTGGCAGCTCATGAGTATGCTAGAAAACCAAGAGCTAGACATGGTAATAAGCTCTGACCGTCCTGCCAAAACCTCTCACCTTTGCAGCGAAGTCCTTGATGAGCTAAGCCTAGCCATTTGTGTCCCCCAACATAGTATATTAGCCAAGAAAACATCTGTAGATGCAGAAGACTTAAAAGGTCAAACATGTTGTCTTGCTTTTGACCGCCAATTTGTAGAGCAGGAAAAGAAGCATTTTCAGCAGCTGCTAAATTTTAATGGCAACTTTTACATAGCTGGTGATTTATTAAGCTCTATCACAAAAGTTATAAATGGTATGGACCCTGTGTTTATGCCTGTGGCAGACAATAAAAATATTCAACAGTATTGTAGCGGTCTTACTAAGCTATTACCTATTACTAAAAATGGTGATTTCATAAGAATTCCATATAAAATCTTTTGGCTCAAAAAGGGTTCTAAACCAGGTACGGAAAGCATTGCCCATCATCTACTTGACTTAATGTATGACCACTAAACAAGTCCTATTAATCTTCATGGCTCATATTACTCTAACAATCCATATATAGCCATAAACCCTGTTTAATAATCTGTAATGGTAATTATCTTCTGTGTTGGATTTCCACAACATAATAATTTAAAATTTTTTCTAAAAAAGTTGTTGACAAAACTACCATTCTGTCTTATAATAACATTCGTGATGTTGAGCACAGCAAAACATCCACTGTTCTTCCCCGATAGTTCAGTCGGTAGAACACCTGACTGTTAATCAGGGCGTCGTAGGTTCGAGTCCTACTCGGGGAGCCAGTTAATTCAGCTTCGAATGTGAAAACGTTCGAAGCTTTTTTGTTTTATATAACAAAGAAAATCCGGATAAACTATCTTACTAGTCTATCCGGATTTTTTTATGCCTATTTAGTTTGAAAATTATTTACGAGTCAGCTTATAGATAAGCGCATTACAGATTGCTGCTGCAACATTGCTACCACCCTTACGACCACGTGCTACGATGTAAGGAATACCAGTTTTCATAATGATTTCCTTGGACTCAACAACGTTAACAAAACCTACAGGAACACCTATTACAAGCTCAGGTTTAATCTTACCTTCTTTTACCAACTCGTCTAAACGAACCAGTGCAGTAGGAGCATTACCTACAGCAATAATTACAGGACCTTCAATGGTGCAAGCCTTTTCCATGCAAGCAGCCGCTCTAGTAGATCCAGCTTCCTTGGCACGTGCTGCAACATCAGCGTCAGCCATAAAGCAAACAGCCTTTGCTCCCAGCTTGCTTAAACCCATTTTATTGATACCGGTACATGCCATATTAGTATCAGTAACAATAGTTGCACCCTTTTCAAGCGCAGCCAAAGCCTTTTCTACTACACCATCAGAAAACATCATATTACGAGCATAATCAAAGTCTGCAGATGTATGGATTACACGCTTTACAATATCGATTTTTTCAGGATCAATCTTAATTTGACCTAATTCTTCACCAATAATTTCCATACTACGTTTTTCGATATCAGCGGGAAGTACATTTTGTAATTGCATAAATATCCTACCTTTCAATGCCAGTACGTGCGGGAATCCCCTTTTCAAAGGGATGCTTACGCTTCATGATTTCAGAAACATAGTCAGCAAGCTCTATCAGCTCAGGTGCTGGATTGCGTCCAGTCATCACAACTTCAAGCTCCTGCGGTTTATTTTTCAAGAATTCAATTAAGCTTTTAATATCAAAAACACCTGTATTGCAGGCACCAATAACCTCATCAAGGATTAATAGATCAATCTTTTCGTGAGCACACTTTTCCTTTACCTTTTCAAATAATGCAGTATGCTCTACCAATACTTGAGCCTTTTCCTCTGCTGTCATCTGGAAAGTAAATTTTTTTGTTTCTTTGCCACGCATAAGCTCTATATTGGGTAATAAAGCGATGCTATTCAGCTCTCCTGTTGGTCTGCTCTTTAAAAACTGCACTAGCAACACCTTGTTGCCGTGGCCACTACAACGTACAGCAAGACCAAGAGCAGCAGTAGTTTTGCCCTTGCCATCACCAGTGTAAATATGAATTAAGCCGCCATCTTTCATTATAGACCTGCCTCCAGAATTTCTCTGATTTTATTCATATCAAGATTTTTGCGAATGCCATCAGCAAGAATATCATATTGTTGCTTCTTGTAGTCAGCAAAATTAATAGTTTTTATATCGTCCATTTTTAGGCCCTTTTGTGCCAGCAGTGCCTCTATAATGGTAGCAGCAATACCTTCACCATCAAAAACACCATGTACATAGGTACCATATACATTCATATCGCCTTCAATATGCTGAGAGCCTTCGACCATAATTTCACCGTCTTCATGGATTGGTTTGATTTTGGTCAAGGCATCTTCTTCAGGAAATGTAGTAACACCAGAATGAATTTCATAGCCAAATAAAGGTTTTCCACTTAAGGCTGCAAAAATTCCCTTAACTTCACCAAAAGTACCCTGCATCTGAATTGTACGCTTCTTCTCGATAAAAGAAGTTTCTACATTCAATAAACCTAAGCCAGGAGTATCTCCGCCCTCTTCTACGCCATAGGGGTCAGAAATGTTTTTACCAAGCATTTGATAACCACCACAAATACCAAAAACAACTGTACCCTTAGCAGCCTTTCTTAGAATAAGTGCTTCCATACCGCTTTGACGCAGCCATTTTAAATCGCCAATAGTATTTTTGGTACCAGGAATGATAATCATATCTGGATTTCCTAGCTCTCTTGGATTTTTTACATAACGTAAAGAAACTCCCGGAATAAGCTCAAATACGTTGAAATCAGTATAATTGGACATACGTGGAATGCGTACAACAGCTATATCAATAAGGTTAACATCGCTGCGAGCAGAAATACGTTCAGACAAGCTGTCTTCGTCTTCAATATCCACATCCAGCATTGGCATAACACCAACAACTGGAATGCCAGTTTTCTCCTCAATCATTTTAAGTCCGGGACGCAAAATTTCAACATCGCCACGGAACTTATTAATGATGATGCCCTTAATCATAGAGCGCTCTTCTTCATCCATAAGCATTACAGTACCATATATGGAAGCAAAAACGCCACCGCGATCAATATCTGCTACCAAAAGTACAGGTGCCTTAGCCATTTTGGCCATACCCATATTAACAAAATCGTCCTTATTAATGTTGATTTCAGCAGGGCTGCCAGCACCTTCAATAACAATTACATCATGATTCTCTGCAAGAGTATTAAAAGCCTTCATAATAGAAGGGCGCAAAGTATGCTTCATTTTGTAATACTCTCCAGCAGTCATAGTGCCTATTGGTTCTCCAAGAACGATGACCTGAGAACCTTTATCGCTACAAGGCTTCAACAAAATAGGGTTCATTAAAGCGCTAGGTTCAATATCAGCAGCTTCTGCCTGTACTACTTGTGCTCGGCCCATTTCTGCACCATCACTAGTAATAAAGGAATTAAGCGCCATATTTTGAGACTTAAAGGGCGCTACGCTTTTACCATCCTGATGAAAAACACGGCACAGACCAGCAGTAACTAAACTTTTACCTGCATTAGACATCGTGCCTACTATCATAAGAGCTTTTGCCATTTTAGTCACTCTCTTTCATCAAAAAATCAAGAATTTGGTGGTAGTTTTCTAATTTAACACTGTTCATTGAAACATTAATAGCACCTGCTATAACAGGCGTATTACCTCTACCGTGCTTACCAGTTATTGAACTAGTAACATGATCACCGCAAATAACTATTTTCAACGGCTCAGAATAATTTTTTACTATTGTAGATACAAAAAGAGCATCCACTTTTTCAATGAATTGAGATTTTCCCTCGTAATCATAGCGATGAGCAGCCTCGTCAGAGCCATTAAAATGTGCAATGACAAATTCATTATTCTGCAAAAGCTTCATTGTTGCTTCTGCCTTAGCTGCAATATCAGTATCTACATCACCTGTAGCACCTTTAGGAACAACTACTTCCATTCCCAATGCTTTACCAATACCTTTAACAATTTCTGCTTTACAAACAGCAGCTCCACTAAAACCATGAAGCCCTTCAAAGCTTGGTAATAAGGTACGTTCTGAAGCTCCCCAAGGATACAGCTCATAATGCATGCCATTTCTGGCAAATGCTGCTAATCGCTGATGTGCCTTTTGAAGCATATAGCTCACTGACAACGATGTCTTTGTCAGACCATCGATGAGCTCGTAGTAGTTTTCTCCTACACTTTCGTGTGGTGGAGCTATTTTCAGTTTTAATACTGACTGTTCCTTATTCATAATCAAAAGATTACGATACTCAGATAAATGTAAAAACTCAATGTCCTTTAAAATATCATTGCATACACTTGCCGCACTACGCATTTCCTCAGGAGAAAGACCTTGGCCATTAAAGCCCACCAATCTTCCATCAGCGTCTACCGCAACCAGGTTACAGCGAAGTACCATCTCATATTCAGAAATATCTCTATCATGTGCTAAAAGCTCTAGATAAGCACGGTTACCGGGCATATCCTCTTTAGCAACACCTAGGAGTCGTAAAATACAGCTACAGCTTTCAGGAACAATATCATCTTCACAAATACTTACCTGGCTGAGACTACCCTTCTGTTCCAAAGCATCCATAACTGGATGGTGAGAATGCTGGAATGGAGTTTGTCCTTGCCAAGCTGCAATAGGTTCATCACCTAAGCCATCAATAAGAATTAGTAAGGAGCGCATGTTTCTTTACTTCCTTAATAGCCTTTATTAAACCGCGGTTAAGCACTCTCGTCTTTACTGCTATACGATAATAACCAGGCCCTAAATTGTGATAGTTACTACAGGAGCGAATCAGATAACCCTGCTCACGCATAAGCTGAACAAAGTTTTCTGGAGCTTCTAATTTAAAGAATATATAGTTAGCTTCAGACGGATATACTTTGGCACCAAGACTTTCTAATTGGCGCATCAAATATTTGCGTTCTTTACTAATAAGAGCAAAGGATTCCTTAAGATATTCCTTTTCCTGCAAGGAAGCTATTCCCGCCTCCTGCGCAAGAATCGAAACACTCCAGTCCTGACCACATTGATGAAGTCTGCTATGAAGCTCTTCGTCGCTAGTCATGCAATACCCTAGGCGTACACCGGGAATAGCAAATGTTTTAGTAAAAGCCTTAAGAATAATGAGATTAGAATAACTAGACAGCTTATCACGTAAGCTATAGCTCTTTTCCTCATCTACAAAATCCATAAAGCATTCATCAACTAACAGACGAGCATTTACCTGTGCACATTTTTCAAGGATGCTAAGCAACAGCTCTTCATCACAAATAACACCAGTTGGATTGTTTGGATTGCAAATATAAACAATATCCGTTGAAGGAGTAATCTTATTTAAAATAGACCTTTGTACAGAAAAATTCTTATCCTCAGGCAATGCATAGTACTTTATGCTACAATTCACGGAACGAAGAGATTTTTCATAATCCGCAAAAGTTGGAGCTAAAAGTAAAGCCTTGCGCGGACGCAGGGCTAAAGCTAAACGAAAAAGTACATCAGCTGCGCCATTACCAAAAAATAGATATTCCTTCGGAACACCTAAAAATTTAGCGGTATCTGCTGCCAGCTTTCTGCAAAAAGGATCTGGATAATTTACGCATAAGCGCAGTGCATTTTTTATAGCGTTTTTTACCCCATTGGGGATACCTAAAGGATTGATGTTAGCAGAATAATCTACAAATGGCTTGCCTGCAGCGGAAAGCTCCTGGCTGTAAATATCACCGCCATGTTCATATTTGTACATCCTTTCCACCTCCATCTACTAAATTTAAATTCTAATCACAATTATAAGCAGAAAAGGCTGCTTAGTCAAAACTAATTAGTGATAAGGCAATGAAGCACACTGCCTTATCATAATCATCAAATGTTATAAAAATATCTGGTTAGATATACTAGAGAGAACAAAAGCAGGCTCAAAACAGCTGTCATATACAGTAAATTGTTAGTAGAAACAATATCCTCTGCTACTACTGGACGAATATTATCACCAATAGTATCCTTATGAACCAGCTTGCCAAAATAATAATGGTCACCACCAAGCTGAATATTCAAGGCACCTGCGGTAACAGATTCTGTCATTGCAGAATTTGGGCTTAAGTGGTTATAACGATCTCTCCAAAAAACCTTCCATGCACCTTTAAAATTAAGATTGAGAAAGTAAGAAGCTAAAATCATTACAATACCCGTAATACGGGCAGGAATAAGGTTTGCTAAGTCATCTAGCTTGGCTGCACAACGACCAAAGTACATGTACTTATCATTTTTGTAGCCAACCATAGAATCCATAGTGTTTATGCCTTTGTAAAGAAAAGCTAACGGTGCGCCGCCCAGAAACATATACAGCATTGGTGCGATAATGCCATCTGCAGTATTTTCAGCAACTGTTTCAACTGCACCCTTGGTTACCTCTTCTGCATTAAGCTCCTTGGTATCACGACCAACAATCCAGGAAAGCTTTAAGCGAGCATCAACAATATCATTCTTCTGCAGTGCGTAGTAAACCTTCATACTCTCGTCACGCAGACATTTAGTTGCAAAAATTTGATAGCACATAATAGTTTCTATAGCAAAGCCAACCCACGGGTTGAAGCCATAGGCAATGTTTAGAACCGACAGGGGAATAAAAAAGGAAAGCATTAGAACAATAACGACCATCAAGGCACCTCCGAAGAGAAGACCATTATTGCTAAAGCCAAAAAGCTTTCTCAAATGCCTATCTAAAAAGGAAATCATATTGCCAATAAGACATATTGGATGTGGCAACCAGTGCGGATCACCAAATATAAGATCCAATATAAAACCTGCAACAATCGCTCCTAAAGTCATCATAAATATTTCCCCTTCTAATAAAAGTGCACTCAACATTCTGCAAACTTCCTACAATGCTCTACAAAGCTACGAGCAAATTCAGAATTTCCCCATAAATGCATATGAGGATAACCGGCATATAGACTTTCTGTGGTATGTGCTCCCTCCCACTTTCCTTTGCCAGAGGCCTTGCAAATTTCAAAGCCATTACCATTATTCGTGCTATCTGAATAATGAAATTCGTGTGCGTTTATTTTCGCACCCTTATGACACAATACATTATCTACATTAGCAGTTAAATTCACATAACCAAAACGTGTAAGCTTATTAGTCATTTGGGATTGACCTTCAATGGCACCTACCCAATCGTAAGTCTTATTTTCGTCAACATAATGCTCTAAAAGATACATAAAGCCACCACATTCAGCAAAGCAAGGCAATCCTTTGCTTATTGCAGTCTTAATATCGCTTAACATCGTTTTGTTATCTGCCAACTGTTGAGCATAAAGTTCTGGGTAGCCACCGCCTAAAATAAGTCCATCGCATTTAGGCAAACGAGCATCATTTATAGGACTAAATGGAATAAGCTCTGCCCCTAGCTCACACAACAAATCCAAGGCATCTTGATAGTAAAAGCAAAAGGCTTTATCCTGAGCAATGGCAATCTTAACATTACCTACAGGTTCTAGTTTTTGCTCTACATAGCTAATAGGCTCAGCAGCATTTGCTATCTCTAAAAGGCCATCTAAATCAACAGATTTAGCAGCCTGTTCAGCCAATCTATCAACGATTCGCTGTAAATCACCAATTTCTTCAGCAGTAACTAATCCCAGATGACGACTTTCGAAATTACAATCCTGCATCACTGGAAAATATCCAAATAATCTTACATCAGCTTCCTTCTCTATAACATCCTTATAAAACATATAGCTCATAGGATTGACGTTATTGAGAATTGCACCAACAATGTGGCTATCTTTACGAAACTCTTTAAAGCCCTTGATAGTAGCTGCAATAGAAAGAGCAGCTCCCTTACCATTAACAACTAAAACTACAGGAGTAGCACAGGTTACAGCTAAGTCATAGGCACTAGCCTCCACTGTTTTACCCATACCATCATAAAAGCCCATAGCTCCTTCAAATACTGCCACATCCACATCCTTGGCATTTTTAGCAACTAAATAAGGAATTACATCCTTACCGAGCATAAAAACATCCAAGTTTCTGGATTTAGCACCAATAACCTTGGAATGAAACATTGGATCTATATAGTCAGGACCGGATTTAAAGGCAGCAACCCTACGGCCCTTATTCATAAGTGCTTTCAGCAGGCCGCAGACAATGGTAGTTTTACCGCTGCCACTTCCGGGTGCGCTGATCATAAATCTAGGAATCCTTACTTCAGACATGTTAATCTTCCTTTTTCAAAGCAGTCATTACATATACAGGATTTTGAGCCATCATCAAGTTGTAATTGCCTAAATGCTTACCGCGCGCAACAAATACATTAACAATTTCTAAAGAATAATCCTTATGCTGCTTATAATATTCAGCAACCTCTGCAAGTGTTTCAATGGTGATAGCATTGATTACTACACGACAGCTGCTATTTTTAGTGTAAATAATATCCAGCATTTGGCATAAGTCGCCACCGCTGCCACCCACAAACACGCAGTCAGGTGCTGGCATATCCTTAATATTTTCTAAAGCTTCTCCGGCGATGATATCAAGATTTTCAACACCAAACAGCTCTTTATTCTTACCCAAAAGCTCTACAGCTACAGGATTACGTTCAAAGGCCCACACCTTGCCCTTATTAGCCAACAAGGCAAGCTCAATAGAGCAAGAGCCTGTACCTGCACCAATGTCATAAATAACATCAGTAGCCTTAGGCATAAGCTTGGACATAGAAACGCTGCGAACCTCTTGTTTAGTCATAGGAACCTTGCTGCGCATGAATAATTCATCTGCAAGACCATGTACAACAGGCTCATAGCCATTGGCATTCTCGTTGATGATCATCATAACGGATAGAGACGGAAATTCTAGTTTGCTAATCTCTTCTGCAGTACCAAAAGTGATTTTCTCCTCTGGATAGGAAAGATTCTCACCTACATAAACCCTTACAGCTTCTAGGCCATGGGCACACAGCTTAGAACAGAGCATTTGCGGAGAATTTTCGCCGCCAGTAAGAGAAAAGACCTTCTTGTTTTGCGCAACTGCAGAAACCAGATTTTGTTTACGTCCGTGCATGCTAACAATTTTTGCATCATCCCAGGACATTTCCAGCTTAGATGCAAAATATACCAGACTACTAATACCACAATAACGAACACATTTACATTCTGGAAGCTTGCCACTAATAGTTTTAGCCAGGCTAAAAAAGCCCACATCCCCAGAAACAAGAACTGCTAAAACATCCTTTTCAGGGTTTGCCTGTGTAGCAATTTCTACAATATCCGCAGTTTTAATAGTATCATAAATTTTTTTAGAAGCATCAGCAAAGCTAGACAGCATTCTTTTATCACCTATCAGAATATTGCTTTCTGCAATTGCCTGACGGGCAGCACCAGTCAGAAGCTCCGGATTACCCGGGCCGATGCCTACAATATTAACTCTCAGCATAGTGAGCTCCTTTACAGCTGCTTACCTGCAAATACTTTATGCAAATAAGTCAAAATTTCATTATATCCAGAACCCTGCTCCTCAGAAGCACGGCCTATAACAATAAGCTTAGCTCCAGCAGCTTCTGCAGCCTCTACCTTTTCCTCAAAGCCTCCAACAGGACCTGAATCCTTAGTTACCATAAACTGACTGCCAAACTTCTTAAGCATAGCAATATTTAGGTCCTTAGCAAAGGGTCCTTGCATACACACAATGTTTGCAGGCTTATAACCAAGGCTTAACGCTGTATCTAATGAATCCTTCATAGGTAAAACTCTCAAGGCAATTCTTTCCTGGTAATCATGAACTGCTGTAAAATCCGGCAGATTCTTGCTACCTGTAGTAAGAAAGATTTTACCATCAACATGATTCAAAAGCTCTACAGCCTCACTAAAATCCGCTACTCTAGTATAGTTACCGTTTTCACCTACAGGACGTACAAGGCGAAGATATTCACAATCTTCACGTCTGCAGGCTTCTTGAACAGTTTCAGTAACAATAGTTGCATATGGATGAGTTGCATCCACCACAAAGTGAGGACGCTTCTCCTTTAAGAAACTGCACATAGCCTCCAAATCCATACGTTTAGCCATAACGGTTACATTAGCTTGAGGTTCGATAAGAGATGCACCATATTCCGTTGCTACAGAAACGTAGATTTCAATATCTAAATCAGCAAGCTCTTTAATTAGCCTACGTCCTTCGCTGGTTCCACCAATAAGCCAAACTACTTCTTTCATCCTAATCTGTAACCACGAGGAGTTACCATGCGGCCATTAATAATTTGGGTTTGAGTGTTACCGATAATTACAGTAGAGAACATATCTACTTTTTTATCACGCAGCTCAGCCAAAGTAGTTAATTCGTATTCTTCACCTTCACGACCAATATTACGAACAATACCTGCAGGAATGGTACCAGGCTGGTTTTTCAGCATAATATCGCAAGCCTTTTGCAGATAATCATGGCGTTTAAAGCTAGAAGGATTATACAAACAAATGCAGAAATCAGCTTGAGATGCACAATCTAAGCGCTTTTCAATTTTTTCCCACGGAGTCAAAAGGTCACTTAAAGAAATCAAGCAGAAGTCACTAATCAGCGGGGCACCTAAAACTGCAGCGCCAGAGCATGCAGCTGTGATACCAGGAACAACCTCGATTTCTACTTCAGGATGACCTTCAGCAACTTGGCACATGATGCCGGCCATACCATATACACCAGCATCACCACTAGAAATCATAGCAACAGTTTTGCCCTTTAAAGCCTCGTCCAAAGCCAACTTGCAGCGGTCAACCTCTTTACGCATGCCATTAGACAAAAATTCCTTACCAGCAAAGTCATCTTTAATCAGGTTAACATATACATTATAACCTGCAATAACATCACATTTTTGCAGAGCTTCATAGGCTCTTTTAGTCATTTGCTCAACACCGCCAGGGCCGAGACCTACTACAAATATCTTAGACATATTCCACCATCCTTAATTGCATTTTAAACCAGTCTTATTAAAATCTAAAACCAGCTCCTCTACCGCTATGGATAAAGTCACACCATTCAGACTAGTTTTGCGTAACATAAGTCTGCCATCGTTACTGTCCTTAACAGCACTACGCTCACAGACATTGCTTACGCCTACTACACTCTGCACAAAAGCAGACGGAGTAAAATCTCCAACAACTTCATTCAGCTCATCTGCTGTATAAAATGTAATTGGAAGCTTATATTTTGCAGCAAAGGCAAGAAGCCCCTGCTCATCCTTTTTCAAATCTACAGACGCAATACCTGCAACAGAACGCATATCAAGCTTTAGCTTCTCTAGTTCTGGAAGTACTAATGCTTCAATGGTTTCTAAAGCAGTATTGCGACGACAGCCAATTCCTAAATGCACAACGCGAGGCAATAGTCTTACAGTGATTGCAAATGGAGCAAGCTCTTTATTCAATGTAATAGCCATACCAGTTGAAAACGCAGTGCCGCGCTCTACATTTAAAGGAAGAGCACCTGATACTGCAAAACTATCGTCTACATATAAACCAACCTTCTGCTTATCTACAAGTGCTGCGGCAAAATCCTTAGCAGCCTTCATAGAACAAATCGTCATATGATTACGAGCAGCCCATTCATCAACTGCAAAAAGGCCATTTACATCAGTTGCTGTAGTCACACAGGCCGTTCCACCAATATAAGCAGCAAGGCAACGCGACAACTCGTTTGCACCACCTATATGACCGGAAACAAGAGGAATAACATAGGTTCCCCTTTCATCTACGGATACTACCGCAGGATCAACGACCTTGCTCACAAGCAATGGTGCAATTGTACGCACAGCAATGCCCGTAGCACCTACAAATACTATGGTTTGACAATCCTTAAAAGCATCTGCACAAGCCTCATTGTGACCAGGAAGCATTTCCTCAAGACCGACAGTTGCAGCATACTTAGAAACTGTCTGCAGTCTTACAGCATAACCAATGCTTTCCAGATACAAGCCAATTTTTTTACTAAGCTCTGCTCCTCTTACGGAAAAGGAAAATACTGCTGCCTGCATTTTATTTTACCTCAGGCTTAACATCCAGCTTGCTGGGGTCAGCAGCACGGAAGCCATGAGCAAAGTTCGGGTTGTACAGCTCGCTACGATCATAAACATTACCTAAGAAGTTACCAACGGTAATGAGGGCAGTTTTATTGATGCCATGCTTAGCAGCAGTTTCTGCCAAGGTGTCAACAGTGCAGTAGCAAACCTTTTCATCAGGCCAGGATGCTTTGTAAACAATAGCAGCCGGAGTATCAGGTTTATAACCACCTTTAACCAATTCAACCTGTAGTTTTTCCAGTAAGCCAGAGCTCAGGAAAATAACCATGGTTGCCTTATGAGCAGCGTAATCAGCAATCTTTTGACGAGAAGGAACCGGAGTACGACCCTCCATACGGGTAATAATTACAGATTGGCTAACATTCGGAAGAGTATATTCTGCTTCTAAAGCTGCAGCTGCAGCACAGAAAGAGCTTACACCAGGAACGATTTTAAAGGGCAGGTTATAGCTACGCAGCAGGTCAATTTGTTCACGATGTGCACCGTATACAGAGGGGTCACCAGTATGTAAACGAACAACCAGCTTGTCTGCTTGAGCAGCAGGAACCATAGCAGCAATAACCTCTTCAAGTGTCATTTCAGCACTGTTCATAATTACACATTCAGGCTTGCAATATTTCAGTAAATCTGGATTAACCAAGGAACCTGCATAAATAACCAGGTCTGCCTTTTCCAACAGTTCTTTACCTTTAACAGTGATTAAGTCAGCAGCACCAGGGCCAGCACCAATAAAATAGATCATTATTTATCAAACTCCTTTTCTTTGACCAGAATTACAGAAAAATAACTGCTTGCCGGGTCGATTTCTTCTAAATCAAAATATACTTTTTCTCCAGGCAGACCACAACGCTCTACCATACCGGAGTTTTTAATGAGATTACGTTCGCGCAGTTCGTCACGAACACGGCCAATTTCACTTGCAGATTTCATCAGAACCTTGTTACCAGGGCCATCTAAGAACTTAGTAGACTCTTTATAGCTACCAGGCAGAACAATCAAAGGTTCTGCTCTTTCGCAGAGAGAAGTATTCAGACGAGCTGCAACAGCACAGATAGAAGTTACACCAGCAACCAGCTCTGCATCATAGCCATCCTTCAAAACCAATTTATGTACATAAATACAGGTTGCATATACAGTAGGACAACCAAGAGTAATGAAAACAACGTTTTTGCCTTCATCAAGAAGCTTTTCGATAGCATCAGCACCTTCGCGATGAGCTTTATCCATAGCAGCCATGTCTTTAGTCATGGGCATGTAAATATTAATTTGCTCCTTTTCGTCCAGATTTACTACCTGATTTACGATTGCCTTAGCAGTCATAATACCGTTGTCACCCAAAGGCAGAGCAACTACATCACATTCCTTAAGCAAGCGTACAGATTTCAGTGTCATCAGCTCCGGATCTCCAGGGCCAATACCAACGCTATAAAGTTTACCTTTCATTGTTTCATTCTCCTTTAATTTGATGTACTTTAATTAATTCATCTGCATCCACAGTTTTACCCAAGACACCATATACATTGGAAAACATTAGTGCAGCAGTTTTTATTTTGCCATGCACACGATGTTGCATGTAAAAATCAATTTTGGCGGTTATTTCATCCATAACCTCTTCAAAAATTCCCTCTCTCTTGAGGATTTTAGTTACTTCATCGGTAGTCAGGCATTTATAAATTTCCTTGCCAGTCTCTACGGATGCACCATGGAAAATTGCCTGCAGTGCTAAAAGCTCTGTACGACAATCAGCATACTTGGAATGTGTATTCATAACACCTTGAGCCAGTTTAATCAACTTACCTGAGTGCCCAATAAGCAGGAGCGACTCAAAGCCGCAAAAAACTGCGTAATCTAAAAGCTCACCTACAAAATTACTACAGGTCACAAAATCCTTCATGTCAAGCTTTAGGACATCACGAGTAAAATCTTCACCATAATTGCCAAAAAACACCAAAAGATTTTTATTACCTTTAGCTTTTTGTGCATTAATTTCCACATACATTGTTTCAATCAATGCTTTTTCGCTCATAGGCTCTACAATACCGCTAGTACCTAATACAGATAAGCCACCTATAATACCTAGGCGCGGATTAAATGTTTTTTTACAAATCTCTACACCAGCAGGCATCGATATAGTGACCTTAAGGCCACCAATATAATTACTTTCCTTCATTACATTAGTAAGCTCATTTGTAATCATCTTTCTTGGTGTTGGATTAATTGCAGGCTCACCCACCTTACAAGCTAAGCCCGGTTTGGTAACCCTACCTACCCCAATACCACCACAAAGCTCAATACCAGGTTCAGCTACCTTTTCGACCCTAGCATATACAAGAATTCCATTAGTATCGTCTGGATCATCACCAGAATCCTTACGAATGGCACAGCTTACATAGCTTTCATTAAACTCAACATCAAGAGGCTCTAAATCAAGAACAATTCCTTTTGGTGTGTCAATGCGAATTGTCTCTACACGCACACCTGTTAGTAGCATTACTGCAGCAGCTTTAGAAGCAGCAGTAGCACAGCTACCCGTTGTATAACCACAGCGTAGATTTTTACCTTGCGAAAATTGGTATTGCTCCACTGTCTTACTCCTTCAAAATCTTTTCTACCAAATAAGATTATTTATCAATAACTTAAAAAGACTTCTGCCGAACCCGACAGAAGTCATAAAGACATATAGGACCAACAAAACAGTCTGTATCACAGCAATAAAACTGGCAAACTGGATTAAATTTGTTAATCGCTGCCTCCATCACCCGTGGATTCAAGCAACAAATGCAGGCAGGCTGCTGACTGGAGCAATGCTCGCACAGCGGCGGGACCGTAAGGCAGTGCCATCTAACCAAATCCTGCACTATATCGAATTGATTATAACATATTTAATCATAAAATCCAATAGTTTTAGGAATTATTTCTACTATTTTTTATATCGTAAACTTGTTCTTATCATTATATATTACTATTTAGCTTATTAATTGATTTAATCATCTATAGCATTTCGGCTTATCAAAACAATTTGAAAAGAATCCATCAATTAATTTCTCTTTGCGAATACTGTAAAAACAAGCATTTTTATCCTTCAAATAACTTATAAGCTACATAACTACTATTGATTAGAAGCTAGCAAACAAACACCAATTATCTAATTGATATATAAAAGAAAAAGCAGATAAGCTTTCGCTTATCTGCTTAGTATCAATTATAAAATTCGGCAAGCACCGTAATATCTTGCACCCCAATAACCAGTAAATGCAGAGGATACTGTTACACCAGTGCTAGAACCAGCATGAATAAATTGGCCATTACCTAAATAAATACCACAATGGGAAGCTCCAGGCTCATATGTGGTAAAGAAAACTAAATCACCAGGACGGAGGTTGTTAATAGGAACCCTACGACCAGAATAATACTGCACATCTGCAGTTCTAGGAATAGAAACACCAGCACGAGCAAAAGCATACTGGGTAAATCCAGAACAGTCAAATCCATACGGAGTAGTACCGCCAAAAACGTAAGGAGTACCAATAACACTATATGCGGCTCTCAAAATATTTCTCAGCTTTGCATCATTACGGTTAGGAGGCATCTCCTTATTCATAAGTGCTTTATATGTAGCAGGTCCAATAATACCATCAGCTTCTAGACCAATATCAGATTGGAATTTTTTTACAGCTGTTTCTGTTTCCGGACCAAAGTCACCATCTAAATTAGAAATTGTATAATGCAGCTCTACCAAACGTTTTTGAATTGACAGAACCTCTTGTCCTTCATCACCACGTTCGAAAGAAGCAAAGGCCACTGTGCTAGTAAGACACAAAAACAGAGTAAAGATGCATGTCAAGATATGTTTTTTGACCAAGGGCATACACTTCCTCTCCATTAATACAATATCATTATAGCACATTATTCTCTAAATGCAAACCCCAAATTAGTACTTACTATATTAATTTAATTATCCTTGGTACTAGTTTTTATATGCCTTGCTACCAAATATAGAGGTCTGTGTTTAATCTCCTCAAATATCCTTCCTATATACTCTCCTAATATTCCAATACCCATAAGTTGTATTGCATTAAAGAATAATATACTTACAGTTATCGTAGCCCAACCAGGAACAGCATCATTTGTAAAGAACTTTACAAAAAGTACATGTCCAAGAACAATCAGACTAAGAAATCCTAGAACAATTCCTAAATAGAACGCCCAACGCAACGGAACATTAGAAAAAGCAGTGATGCCATCAAGTGCAAAATGCAGCATTTTGCTAAGATTAAATTTAGATTGTCCAGCAAAACGTGCCGGAGCAACAAACTCTAATTCAGCTACATTAAATCCAAGAGTGTTTACTAAACCTCTAATAAAACGAGCTCTTTCACGATACCCCTTAAAAGCATCAACAGCAATTCTATCCATTAAACGGAAATCACTGCCACCAGGAGTAATTTCAACCTTCGAAAGAGCATTTATAATCTTATAGTAAACTGAAGATGTAATATTTTTTACTAGTCCTGCATCTTCTGTTGCCAAACGCTTTGTTTGTACAATCTCATAACCCTGCTCCCATAAACGCAGCATTTCCGGAACAAGCTCTGGCGGATGCTGCAAATCACCATCCATAGATATCACCGCATCTCCATCAGCATTGTCTAGGCCACATGTAATAGCCATTTGATGACCATAATTTCGTGAAAGCAAATACGCTTCTACATGATAATCTTTTTTGGAAAGCTCATTTAAAATAGCTCTACTTCCATCCTTAGAACCATCGTCTACAAAGATGATATTATATTCATAGCTTTCATTACTCATTACTTCCGTAATACGCTTATGAAATTCACGCAAATTCTCTTCTTCATTAAAAACAGGAATAACTAAGGATATCTTCTTCATTCTCTCTTCACCAACCATAAAAAAAGCTGCCTTATTCAGGCAGCCGTTATATACATTAGAGTGCTCAATAAGCCGAGTTCTGTTCCGCTATGCGGTGACGATCATTTATCTAGGCTTACAGTTACCTGCAAGCTCAAGCGACACAACCCGGAAGGCTCAGCGGGCCGCTTCATCCCTTCCCTATTTGGTCTTGCTCCGAATGGGGTTTACCTAGCCAGCCTGTTACCAGACTGCTGGTGCGCTCTTACCGCACCGTTCCACCCTTACCTGCAAAAGCAGGCGGTACACATTTCTGTGGCACTATCCCTGAGATCACTCTCGCCGGACGTTATCCGGCATTCTGCCCTATGGAGCTCGGACTTTCCTCTTTTAGCAAAAGCTAACAGCGATCATCTTTCGCACTCTTCATATAACTTTACCATAAGTTATAATATTAGTCAACTGTATGTACATATTATATTTCACTAAGCTTAATGTAATCTGAAACAAATAGCAAAAATCCGCAATTTTATATTAATTATATTGCACGGACAGATAAATACTACAATATGAACACCATGTTTCTTTAACAAAGGAAAAGCAGCCCACCACTCGGCAGGCTGCTTAATAAATTTAGTTATTCTTTATGCTCAGCAATGATTTTTTCAGCCATCTTTGCGGGAACATCTTCATAATGATCAAACTTCATTTCAAAGGTTCCCAGGCCTTGGGTCAATGCACGCAGGTCAACAGCATATTCAGTAATTTCAGAGTACGGTACTTGTGCACTTACTACACTCATGCCTTCTTCAACACTTTGCATGCCAAGAATACGACCACGTTTTGTATTTAAATCACCAATAACATCACCCATCATAGAATCAGCGCAGGTTACATTCAAGCTATAAACAGGCTCCAGAAGTACAGGTTTGCACATTTCCATAGCTTTTTTGAATGCAATATTAGATGCGGTCTTGAATGCCATTTCAGAGGAGTCAACAGTATGATAAGAGCCATCCAACAAGGTAATACGCATATCAACTACAGGATAACCAGCCAAAATGCCCTTTTCCATAGCCTCACGCATACCTTTTTCTACTGCGGGAATATATTGACGCGGAACAGCGCCACCAAAAATCTTATCTACGAACTCAAAACCGCCTCCAGGAGGAAGGGGCTCCATCTTAATTACAACATGACCATACTGTCCATGGCCACCAGATTGTTTTTTGTGCTTGCCTTCAACCTCAGCACTACCACGAATGGTCTCACGATACTCGATAACAGGAGCTTGTAAAACAGCTTCTACACCATATTTACGTTGCATACGCTCCATAATAATCTCAATATGTTGGTCACCCATACCGCTAATAAGAGTCTCTTTAGTTACAGGATTCTTAGTAACGATGATAGTAGGATCTTCATCCATAAGTCGATTGAGAGCGGTCATAATCTTATCCTCGTCGCCCTTCTTCTTCGGATAAATTGCACGAGTGTACATAGGCAGCGGGAACTCAATTGCAGGGAACTCTACTTCAGAATTCTTATCACAAAGAGTATCACCAGTTGAAGTAAATTGCAGCTTAGCAACTACACCGATATCACCAGCAACAACCTGACTCATAGGAATTTGTGTCTTACCACGCATAGTAAAGATGCTGCCAATACGCTCTTCCTCTTCACGACGAGAGTTCCAAACTGTGCTATCAGATTTAATGGAGCCGGAGAACACGCGGAAGAAGCTTAAACGACCTACAAACGGGTCAGATGTGGTTTTAAACACCATAGCTGCCATAGGAGCATTAGCGTCGCGAATTTCTTCTTCACCAGTTTCTTTATCTATAACAATATAGTCATTCAAGATTGCAGGATAAGTAAAATCAACAACAGCATTCATCAAACGACCCAAGCCAATATTCTTGAAAGCACTGCCACAAATCATCGGGTAGATAATTGCCTGACGAATACCATTAATCAAGCATTTCATGATTTCTTCATCGCTAATGGTTTCACCATCTAGATAACGCATCATGCAATCGTCATCAGCTTCAACGGCAGCTTCAATCATTTTTTCACGTGCTTCTTGAGCTATTTGTTTATATTCATCAGGAATTTCGATTTCATCAGAACCATTACCATGTGCACGGTAAGCCTTCATTTTAAACAAATCGATAAGTCCTTCAAATTTTTCAGCTTGGCCTAAAGGTAATTGCAAAGGAAGTACTCTCTTGCCGAACTTGCCGCGGAGATTGTCAAGAATGCTATGGAAATCAGCATTTTCACGGTCCATCTTGTTTACGAAAATAATACGCGGCAGGTTTGCTTCTTGAGCCAGCTTCCAGCACTGCTCAGTACCAACCTGAACACCAGCAGTAGCGCTTACAACGATCAATGCGGAATCAACTGCTCTAAATGCGCCTTTTACCTCTGCTACAAAATCAGCAAAGCCAGGAGTATCGATAAAATTAATTTTAGAGTTGCGCCATTCAACCGGTGCCAGGGTAGCATTTACAGATACCTTGCGTTTGATTTCTTCCGGTTCATAGTCAGTGGTGGTAGCACCATCCTCTACCTTGCACATTCTGCTAATAGCTCCGGAGCGATACAGCAGAGCCTCGGTAACGGATGTGGTTCCTGCTCCACCATGACCCACAATAGCCACGTTTCTGATTTTATCACCTGTGTATTCTTTCATGACATTTCCTCCTTTTCGGACAATGTTTTAATGACTAGTCTATTCGCCTAAAGAGTATAATAATCCTGCTCATTTCTTAAAATAATATAGATATTTTTTTATTAAACTAAAAATGTAACATAAGTAACAAATATTCTGTAAAATATCCTATAATCTAGTTTTAGTACCAAGGTATATATTTTCATTTCTCCTGCTACTAATCAAAATTAGTAGTAGCTATTATAATAAGGATATATTAGGTCCTAAAAATAAAAAGGCCCTCACCTTAACAAAGTGAAAAGCCTTTCTTTTAAACGCTAGATAATGAGATAAGGACTGGCGCACAACCATCAGATATCTCCTTCATTATAGAATACCAAGACTTAATGTCAAAATACACTCAATTTTTAAGCCTGCCCAGCTTTGTTAAGTGAGCAGGCTTTTTTTACATTTTAAATTTACTTACCTCTGCTGCAATATCGTCAGCAGAAAGAATGCCGCTGATTATGGCGGCTCCTTCAGCACCAGTTTTTCGAACTAATGCATAATTAGAGCTATTTACACCACCAATACCAACCATAGGAATGGCAACAGCCTTTCGAATAGCTTCAAGATTTTTTAACCCTAATTCAGACACATTAGTCTTTGTAGCAGAGCCAAACACAGCGCCACAACCAAGGTAATCTGCTCCATCCTGCACCGCCTTTACAGCCTCTTCGGGATTATGAGTAGATACACCAATTACGTATTCATCACCTAAAATACTACGCGCTACACTGCAAGGCAGATCATCCTGACCAAGATGCACTCCTGCAGCACCAACTGCCATAGCAATATCAAGGCGGTCATTAATAATTAATGGTACAGAATATTTATCACATAACGCTTTAAGCGCCAATGCATCTGCATACATACGACCACCATCACCGTTCTTCAAGCGGTATTGCACCAAGGTTACACCACCCTTAAGAGCAGCTTCTACACACTCAAACAGAGAACGGCCCTTGCAGCACTCTTCATCAGTGACCAAATATATACTGTAATCAATCTTTGCCTTCATATTTTACCTATTAGTTTGCCTTTTCAGGATTTAGATTGCCTTGAATAAGGTTCCACTTAGTAGTTACATGGTATACGCAGTCCATGAGGCGTGCCTTAAACATACCAGGACCATCTTTTTTCTCTAAAAAATTAGCAGCAAGCTCTGCACTTTGTCCCATAATTACAACACCCATAGCCGCAGCTGCAAGCATATCACTAGTAACAGCAGCACAACAACCAACTAATGCGCTAGTCATACAGCCACTACCAGTCATATCCTGTAAGAGCGGATGACCATTGTTTAAAACAACAGCCTTTTTGCCATCACTAATGTTATCAACTGCACCAGTAACAGCAAAGATGCAGCCAAATTTTTTAGCACCCTCTTGCGCTGTTTTCAGAGCATCGCCCTCTTCCAAATTATCTACACCCTTGCCATTGGTATGACCATTAACAAGTGCTGCACATTCACTATGATTACCACGCACAATACTAATATAGCCATTTTCCAAAAGTGCTGTAGCAAATGCCAAACGCATGCTAGAAGCCATTACTCCTACCGGATCTAAAACCACAGGTATTTTTTGTGCCTTAGCTGCAATTGCTGCGCGCTCCATGGCAATCATTTTATTAGTGCTAATGGTACCAAGGTTGAGCACAAGTGCATTAGCCTTAAGAACCATTTCCTCAACCTCTTCGGGTTCATCTGCCATTACAGGAGATGCACCTGCCGCCAAAGCAACATCAGCACAGCTTTCTGCTGTCACATAGTTGCTAATCATATGAACAACGGGGCGCTGCTTACGCAGCTTATCTACAATCTCGCTAAATTCAGCTGTCAAATCCATTATTCTAAAATACCAGCCTTTCTATATAAATCAACAAAGTGATGAGTTGGTCCGCAACCGCTACCAATCTCTAATCCATACTCTATTGCCTCGGTAACATACGCCTTAGAAGCTGCAACCGCATCCTCTAGGCTCATACCTTTAGCCAAATTAGCTGCCAAACTACTTGATAAGGTGCAGCCAGTACCGTGAGTATTTTTAGTATTTATACGCTCACCACTAAACCATTTTTCAGTAATACCATCAAAAAGCAAATCATCTGCCGCATCGTCAAGATGTCCACCTTTGACCAATACAGCTTTGCAGCCCAAAGAGATAATTTTTTCTGCCACCGGGCGCATTTCATCCTTATTAGTAACCTTCATACCACTAATAGCCTCCGCCTCTGGAAGATTAGGAGTAAGAAGTGTTGCCAATGGTAAAAGCTCCTTAATAAGGGTATCACAGGCATCTGGAGCTAACAAAGGGTAACCGCTTTTAGAAATCATTACAGGGTCTACAACAATGATGTTTGGAGCATATTTACGTAAGCATTCTGCAATGGTGTGGATGATTTCCGGATGTGAAACCATGCCAATCTTAACTGCATCTACACGGATATCATCAAAAACAGCTTCTATTTGTGCCTTTACAATATCACAGTCTATGTCCTGCACATTAGTAACTCCACATGTATTTTGCGCAGTCACCGCAGTAATAACACTCATACCAAAGGTGCCATGAGCAGCAAAGGTTTTCAAATCTGCTTGAATACCGGCACCGCCGCTACTGTCACTTCCAGCAATTGTTAATAAGTGCTTCATATTAATCACCTATTCCTCTATAACAAAAATAGACTGGAGCCGCATGCAGCTCCAGTCCTTACATAGCTATATTACAGCACTGCTTTAACCTTTGCTACCAGATTATCTACAGTAAAGCCATATTTTTCCATCAGAACATCGCCAGGTGCAGAAGCGCCAAAGGTGGTGATGCCTAAAACATTTTGCTCATTGCCAGTGTAACGACCCCAACCATAGGGAACGCCAGCCTCAACAGCAAATTTAGTTACACCTGCAGGCAGAACACTTGCTTTGTATTCTTCACTTTGAGCATCAAATACATCCCAGCTAGGCATGGATACTACGCTAGCATCAATACCCTCTTCAGCCAGTTGTTTTTGTGCTGCCAAAGCCAGATGAACCTCGCTACCGGTACCAATAAGAATAACCTTAGCTTCAGACTTAGCCGGGCTCAGAACATAGCCACCATGAACAGCACCATGAGCTACAACATCTTCATAATCATGAAGAACATTCAGCTTTTGACGGCTCAGAAGCAGGCAGGTCGGTTTCTTAGTTTGCAGGCAAGCAGCTTGCCATGCAACAGCAGTTTCCAAAGCATCAGCAGGACGGAATACGCTTACATTAGGAATCATGCGCAATGCCATAGTAGTTTCAATAGGTTGGTGAGTAGGACCATCCTCGCCTAAAGCAATGCTGTCATGAGTTAGTACAAATACGGATTGAATCCCCATCAGAGCAGCCATACGAATGGTAGGACGCATAAAGTCTGCAAATACCAGAAAGGTACCACCAAAGGGAATGAAGCCACCATGCAGAGCCATACCATTAAGAACGGTACCCATAGCATGCTCGCGAACACCAAAGTGGATGTTACGGCCTTTACGGTCAACTTGAGAGAAGAAGCCGCCAGTTTTCATGATGGTTTTATTAGAAGGACCTAAGTCTGCACTACCACCAACAAGTGCCGGCAATTGAGCAGCTAAAACTTGGATAACATCACCAGATGCCTCACGAGTTGCGTTTTTAGCAGTATCCTTGAAAATAGAGGTCAAAGCAGACAGGTTAACCATCATATGACCTTCAATACGGTCTTGCAGCTCCTTTGCCAGTTCAGGATATACCATTTTGTAATCTTCAAACAGTGCATTCCAAGAAGCTTCAGCATCAGCGCAAGCCGGCAGCTTAGCATCAAAATGCTCTTTTACCTCTGCAGGTACATGGAACATTTCTTCAGTCCAACCAGCTTTTTCTTTAGTAGCCTTCAGTGCATCAGCACCAAGGGGTTCACCATGACAGGACGGGCTGTCTTGTTTTGGGCTGCCAAAGCCAATGTGAGTGCGAACAATAATCAAGGAAGGTTGAGTGGTATTAGCTTTAGCCTCTTCAACAGCTGCAGCCATAGCATCAACATCTTCGCTGTCAGCTACGCGCAGTACTTGCCAGCCATAGGCTTTAAAGCGCATTTCAACATCCTCAGTGAAAGCAATATCAGTATTACCTTCAATGGTAATTTTATTATCATCATAGAGATAAATCAACTTGCCAAGGCCCAAAGTACCAGCTAAAGAAGCAGCCTCAGAAGCCACACCCTCCATCAAGTCACCATCAGAGGTCAAGCCAAAGGTGTAGTGATCAACTACATTGAAATCAGGCTTGTTATAGGTTGCAGCCAGCATTGCTTCTGCAATAGCAAAGCCAACACCCATGGAGAAGCCATGACCCAAAGGACCGGTAGAAACATCAACACCAGGAGTCATACCATATTCAGGATGACCAGGAGTTTTGCTTTCCCATTGACGGAAATTCTTCAAATCATCAATAGTCAGGTCATAACCAGCCAGGTGCAGCATAGCATAGAGCAGTGCACTGCCATGACCAGGAGATAAAATAAAACGGTCACGATTGAACCAGTTAGGATTAACAGGATTGTAGTTCATAAAACGATCCCACAAAGTATACATCAAAGGTGCAGTACCTAAAGGGAAGCCAGGATGACCGGATTTAGCCTTCTCTACTTGGTCAGCAGCCAGGAAACGCAATGTGTTTACGCAAGCTTGGTCGATTTTTTGCATCTAGAAAACCTCCAATTGTTAATTATATTACTAAATTTATTATAACATATTTACGTTCAATGTCTACATTTGACTACACTATTTTTATATAATTGACCCATTGTCGGACATATATAGTCCCTCCATTACATATTATATATAAAAAGAGCTGTCCTCTGCCAAAAAAGACAAAGGTCAGCTCTACACTTTATTATTTATTTTTCAAATAGAAGTTCCAGCTATCACGGCACATATCCTCAACATTTTTCTCTGCACGCCAGCCCAACTCTTTAAATGCTTTATCAGCATTAGCATAGCATTCAGGAATATCACCTGCACGACGTGGAGCAACTACATATGGAACCTCAACATTATTAACCTTTTTGAAGGTTTCAACTAAATCCAGTACACTGGACCCCTTACCAGTGCCTAAGTTATAAATAAGTACGCCTGTCTCTCCTAAAATTTTTTTCAACGCACAAACATGGCCCTTAGCTAGGTCTACAACATGAAGATAATCACGTACGCCTGTACCATCATAGGTAGGATAATCATTGCCAAATACGCTAAGCTGCGGCAACTGCTTTGACGCAACTTTAACAATATACGGCATAAGATTATTAGGAATACCGTTTGGCTCTTCACCAATAAGACCACTTTCATGAGCTCCTATTGGATTAAAATAACGCAACAAACATACTCCCCAATCGGGCTCAGCAGTCTGTAAATCCTTAAGAATATCTTCACACATTAGCTTAGTGGCTCCATAAGGATTGGTAATTTCACCTACCGGAAAATTTTCGGTAATGGGCACAGCATGAGGATTGCCATAAACAGTAGCAGAAGAGCTAAAAATAATCTTTTTGCAGCCAAATTCATTCATAACCTTAGCCAAGACAATAGTACTTAAAAGGTTATTTTGATAATACATTAAAGGTTTAGCTACAGACTCACCTACAGCCTTAAGACCAGCAAAATGAATAGCTGCAGCCACCTTATGCTCAGTCAAAATCTTTCTCAACAAGGCTTCATCACAAACATCACCTTCATAAAAGGCAATACGCTTACCAGTAATCTTTTCAATATTGTCCAAAGCCTCAGGTTTTGAATTTACAAAATTATCAACACCAACGATATCATATCCAGCATTAATCAGCTCTACGCAGGTATGTGAACCAATAAAGCCAGTAGCACCGGTAACAAGAATCTCCATTTTATTCACCTCTAATATATTTATTAAATATAATTTTTCACAACAATTATAGCTATAAACTAGCATTATTCATAGTTTTTGTCAAGAAAATATACTCAAAAGAATTGTCTGTAACAATATATTAATTTAGTCATATAAATCACAAGCAATACACTAGGAAATTCTACAATACTTTCACAGCAAATCTATCACAGCTATGATATAATGTAAATATATTAAACGCAATATGCGTACGAAAGGACGGATGATAATGTTAAAAATTGGAACAAAAGCTCCTGATTTTACCCTGCCTGACAAAACTGGTAAACCGGTAAGCCTGCACGACTTCTTGGGCAAGAAGGTAGTATTATATTTTTATCCTAAGGATGGTACTCCTGGCTGCACAAAGCAGGCCCAGGCATTCAGAGATTTCTTTGAGGAGTATGATAGACTTGGCGCTGTAATTATCGGAATCAGCAAAGACAGCGTTGAATCTCATCTTAAATTTGCAACAAAGCATGAGCTCCCCTTCATTCTTCTATCTGATAACGATTTGACCGTGGTTAAGGCTTATGAAGCATGGCGCTCCAATGCAATCATTAATATGATTGGCCTAAGCGTAAAACGCTCTACCTATGTTATTAATGAAGAAGGTATTATTGAACAGGTTTGGGGAGATGCAAGCGCGGCCGAAAATCCCTCCGATGTTCTCTCCTATTTAAACCGTACCTGCCCCTTAGATTTTGCTCATCCAGAAAATAACGGTAAATCCTGCTAATACTTCATATTATGATGCTAATAAGCGCTGAGTAAATGCTTTACTATGACAAGTACAAATAGCTTTACACTAATCATCTTATAAATTTATAAAATTTATAAAAAAATGCTTGACTTTATAATGCTCAACCATTATAATATGTATTGTTCCGAGTTCACGGAACCTTAAACGTGCCGAAGTGGCGGAATTGGCAGACGCACTTGACTCAAAATCAAGCGTAGTAGCCCTACGTGCCGGTTCGAGTCCGGCCTTCGGCACCAATAGAGAATATGCGGTTCATCGAAAGATGGACCGCTTTTTATTTTTCTAAAAGCACTAATTCTACACCAACTATTTTTTAGCAGAATGTATCTCACAATACCTTTATTACTGGTTACAATCCTAAATTCTACCTTTTCTATTTGCATTGACTTAAAATCTACAATTATCATACATAAACCTATAAAAGCCAACTTTCCATAAAGAACAGAAAGTTGACTTTTTTATTTATGAGAAGCGATGTCATCAAGCCAGCGTTTTTTATAGCGCTCAATATAATATTCCATCATATTTTTATTGCACAAATAATATAGAAGCTTCTTTTTGAAATACGCTCTGGCAAACTCCTCTACTCTAGCAGGATTTCTAACAGCCTTTCCCCTATAATAAAAGGAGGCAATGAGCTCAAAAAATGAGCCGGCGGCCAGCACAAGCAGTACTCTAAAGATAATAGGATATTCAGTAGAAAAATTGTCTATGAGAAAATAGCTGATAGGTAAAATAAACAAAGAAATACTGTAAATGGTTAAAAAGCTTCCTACCACCATTCCTAAAAGCTTAAAAAATATCATTCTAATAGTGGACATAAACACTCCCCCTTCGTTGCAAACAAACTTACAAATACTTTTTACAAACATTATAACTTTGATATTCAGCTGTTATTATAGCATATAAAAACCATTTTTTGTAGTTACAGATGCATTATACTATAATTGCATCAAAGCTATCTCCTTCATTAAATATATATCCTTATTATTTAAATATACTTTTCCCGAAAATTCTCATTTTATACTGCAACTATAATTGAAACACTCCTATTTCTTAATATATTAACGATTTATATATATCACCTCTAAAAATTCCAGCTGATATTAATCATTTCAACTTATTTCTTTTGAAAATATAAATGCCTGTTACAAAGCACCAAAAACTTCGTAACAGGCATTTTTCTTCCTTTATATATGTAATTAAATTTTAAAGCTATAACTCTGCAATTTAAAGTAAAGCAGTACAACTATACATAAATATTTAGAAGCTAAAACTCATTCCTGCATTAAATTTCCAATCCTGCTTGTAGTCACCAGTTAAGGTTTTAGTTACATCAGCATAGAAGTTTGCGCATTTACTCAGATTATAGTTGCCGCCTACTGTCAATTCACTCCAAGTGTCACCAGCATTATATTGAGTAGTCTTAAGGCCGCCATCTTTTGCCATATAAACACCATCAATATCTCCGGCAAATTCGTGAGCTACACTAAGGCGTACAAAAGCTTGACCGTTTTCAGAAATTTGACCAGCCTGCATACCTACACGACCAACAAAGCTGTCGAATGCAGTTTGATCAATGTTCATTACTTGACCTTCGCAACGAGCAGCATAGCTGTCACTATCTACATGGGACCATGTCAGTTGAGCCTGTGGCTCGAAATAACCGCCATTGCTGTCTTCAAAGCGTTTGCCGTATTGAGCAGATAGGCTGTAAGCATTAGCACTGTATTCACCCTTTAGCTCTTTGCCGATTTCATTGCGAGCAGTAAAATCGTTTTCAACATTACCAAATTTAGCAGCTACATCAATGTAATCATTAGAGCCTAAATCCTTGGTTCCATAGAAGCCCATGCCATACATTTTATGTTCGCCTTCACTGCCCATTTTGTAGCTGCTGTCACCATCACGATAATCAAACAGCATACCGGCAGTCCAGCCGCTAGCAAAGGTTTTGTCAAAGCCAGCCTGTACTCCATAGAAATTGCCATTAATTTCAGTACCAGCACCACTATAGTCAATCTTACCACGGTTAATGCGTGCCCAGGCACCATCTTCAGCACCTTTACGCAGCTCATCTGCACGAACAAAGGATTCTGCAGAAGTATCGCGCCAAGCAACCATAGAATCAATCATCGCAGCTCTTGCACCGTACATCATCAGTGTTTCATAATCACCTGCAGATATGTTTCCAGGCAACTGCTCAGACGGTTTCTCCGGTTCAGGAGTGGGTACTGGAGGCTGTGGTTCTGGCTGAGGCTCGGGCTGCGGCTCCGGTTGAGGCTCCGGTTGGGGCTCAGGTTGAGGCTCGGGCTGCGGCTCAGGTTGAGGCTCAGGCTGCGGTTCAGGCGGTACAACAGTACCTTGACCAATTTGACCTTGTCCATTTACACCAAATGAAAGTTCCTGAACAGTAATATCCTTAAATGCACTGCTGCCAGTCAAGCCAGAAGCAATCTGCACCTTACCACTCAGATTTCGTTCACCGTTTTTGAAAGAATCATAATAAAGCTTACCTGCTAAATTATTTAAAACCTTATTAACTTGCTCAGTATTATTAGTATCAATGCCTGCATTATCAGTGGATAAAACAATGCCAGAACCTGCTGCTGCACTACCAATATGGGTGTCACCAGCTGCAAAGTCTGTTGCTTTTGTACCATCGTTAGTATGTGCATACACTAACATAACATGTCCACTATATTTATTAATATTAAGCTTATTACTGTCACTTTGCAAAATTTGACCTGCTTTATCAGCTGACTCTCCACCAACCAGCATATTAATTCTGCTTCCAGCAAATCCACTTTGATTAGAAGTTAACTTATTTGTCCACAAAGCGCCATTGGAAAGAATCATATCTACCTTACCACTATCAGCAGTATGTACAGTACCAGTAAAAGTAGAACCAGAAGTATTCAAACCAATTGCAGTTTTATTTTTTCCATAAGAACGAATGTTACCATTTATATCTACTTCAAGCGCTTTATCAGCTGCTTTAATGGTGCCATTTTCGTCATATTTGGCATTAAGAGTTAAGGTGCCGTTATAAGCATCAATTGCACGAGTATCATGAGCAACTATAGAGCCGCCGCCAATATTCATATTTCCGCCAGACAGATAAAGTCCGTAGGCATCACCGCTTGTTTCAATATCTACCATACCCTTAATGTCAAGAGCAGCCTTACCAGAATTGTTGTTTACAAAAATTGCAGCTTGTGGGTTATAAATGTTTTGTAGGCGGATTTTAACAGCCTTATCCATGGTATCGCCATTGTCAACTGTCATAGACGCTTTACCATCAGAATAACCACTATCGCCCTGCACCAAAATACCATAGGATTTTTTAGCATTGCTTACATTGATGTTCAAACCACCAACCTTTTCCATAATCAGGCTACCACCAGTAACCTTGATACCATTAGTTGTGTTATTATAACCACCAAGTTCACCTTTAACATTGATATCCATAGAATGGTCATTGAGCTTCATTCTTACGGTTTTGCTGGTTGCTGTTTCGATAGCTGCAAACTGGCTGTTAGTAGGATTGCTGCAAATAATATCATTGTTGCTATCAATGTTCAAAACAGCATCACCAGAGAAGTTATATTGAATTTCTCTAAACTCGTTACCAAAGATATCCTGGCCAGTTACTACCTCTTTTCTATTTGTGCCCTTTTGAACATAAGGATTGCGGCTGCCCCAATAATCCCATAATTCTTGACCTGCAGTGTTACTATCCATAATCTGCTTATCAAAGACTTGTTTACCTGATGGAGGAGTTACAGGAGGAGCAGGAGGAGTGACAGGTGCAACATACTGCCCTTGACCATTTTCGTCCTTAAAGCTCATATCACCGCCAGCCAAAGCTTTAGAAGCACTGCTGCCTGTAAGGCCAGATGCAATTTGAACCTTGCCCTTCAGGTTCTTTTCGCCATTTTTATAAGCATCGTAGTACAGCTTGCCAGCCAAATTATTCAGTACTGTGTTAACCTGATCCTCGTCTTTAGTATTGATATTATCATTATTAGTAGAAAGGATAATACCAGAGCCTGCTGCAGCACTGCCAATATGAGTATCACCATGGATAAAGTCATTTGCACTGGTGCCGTCATTGAAATGCTCATAAACGATTACAGTATGACCGCTGTAATTGCCAATAGTCAGCGGCTTGGCATCCTTTTGTAAAATAAAGCCAGCATGATTTGCATCGCTGCCGCCAACCAGCTTATCCACCTTACTGCCAGTAAAGCTTTCGTTTACTTTATTATAGGCTTCATTGGTCCACAGTGCACCATTGGACAGATACATGTTCAGCTGAGCCTTGCTGCCTGCCTTTTGCTTAGCGTCAGCAAATCTGTTTACAGCAACACCGTGCAAACTGGAGTCAGCAGTGGAAAGACCCAAATTAATTACAGAGCCGTTTTGTTCACCAAAATCTCCTACAAGGCTGTTAAGTACACCGATATTGCCCTTAATATCAACCTTGTTAGTACCTGCTGCAGTGTTATCATGGTTCATATTCATGCTGATAGAGCCATTTTCAGCTGCTAAAGCATAGTTTGCCTCCTGATTGGAGTTATTAGTCAAAATGCTGCCGCCGCCATTAATAACTACGGTGGAGCCATTGCCATTAGCCAGCACACCAGTACCATTAACAGCTAAGTCTACATTGCCATTAACTACAACTTTGCCGCCAGTATGCTCTGCACCATAGGGAGCATCAGCTAAAATACCATTAACGCTATGATAGCCCATGGAGCTGGTACCGTTGTTATCTACACCCCACTCACCCTTTGGGCCCTTCATTACTAAATTACCGTTGAGCTCTACAGTACTATTGCCAGAAGCATAAACGCCAACTGCCTGCTCGCCGCCTTTAACGTTGACATTAGCAGTACCATTAACAACAACCATTGCAGAAGCAGCTTGGGAGCCATGGTTATTTTGAGCATGAATACCAAAGACACTATCCTTGGTGTTTTCTGCCTTGATTGCCAAATTATCTGCAGTTACCTCAATTTTAAACGGTTTATCAGCATTTTCCTTGGCTACAGTATTATTGATACCATATTGACCTTTGCTATTTACAGAAAGCTTGCTTGTTCCTGCATTAATAACAATGTTATTTTTAGCATCAATTGCAGCAGCACCGTTGGCAGTAATACTGCTGTCCTTAGAAAATACATACTTGCCATCCTGGTAGATGCCTGCATCAGCATAATCCTTATCAGCAGCTTCTTCACCAGTAATAGAGGAAGTAAAATCACTGTCGTTCTTTTGAGGGCCGCCGTATTGACCCTTGCCATCCTCACCAAAGGTCATATCTCCAACCTTGGCTGCAGCAGAGCTGGCAGTCAGACCAGAAGCAATTTGTACCTTAGCGTCAAGATTTTTATTTGCATGTCCCTCATAGGTCAGCTTGCCTGCCAGAGCATTGAGCACCTGGTTAACCTGGGCGTCGTTGTCCATAGCAATACCATTGTTGCCTGTGGAAAGTACTATACCAGAGCCAGCAGTTGCATTTTTGATAATGGTGTCCCCTGCAGCGTAATGACCTGCTTCAGTACCATTGTCAGTATGATCGTAGAACACCTGAGCATGACCACTATAGTTATTGATAGTAAGCTTATGAGTATCCTTTTGCAGAATTGTTCCCTTATGCTCAGCGTCAGTGCCACCTACTATTTTTTCTACAACACTTCCGTTAAAATCGGACAGATTGCCAAACACCTTGTTTTCCCAGGTACCATTGCCTAAATACAGGTTAGCAGTACCGCCCTTTTCGCTTCTAATAGCACCACTGAGCTTAGAATCTGCAGTATTCAGACCAATATTTACTACGGAGCCTGCACCGTCAGTCAGTACGTCGCCAAGCATCTCTGTCTTATTAGTACCAGAGCCGCTGCCATCCTTGTTCATATTGACATTTACTTTACCGCCGTCTGCAGCTGCAGCTATGTAAAAGTTCTTTAGGTATTTATTTCCTAACCAGCCTGCCTCGTCATACATTTTCATAGTACCGCCGGCAACATTTACTGCACTGTTGGTACCCTTAGCAACCAGACCGCTGCCCTTAATAGTCATATTAACATTGCCATTGACATTAATTTGGCTTTCCTCACCAGCGTACAAAGCAGCAATATGGTCATACATAGTACGCTCGCCATCACCATAGCACAGGCCGGTATCCTCTTCCATAGGATAGCCAAAGCCATTGGGCAAGGGTGCCATGGAATAGTTACCGTCAATATTTACAGTAGAGTTGGCCTTAGCATAAATACCATAAACGGTTTCGTCCTCCTGAGTAGTATCACCTGTGCCTGTGGATTTTACGCCAACTTCCAAATCACCCTTTACATTCAGTACAGCCTTTTGGTCAGCACTAGTGCCTTCCAGCTGCACGCCTCTGGCACCGCCGTCATAGTCTGTATGATTAACGGTGATTTTTGTTTTATTGGCCTCTATATTAACAGTACCAGCACCCTCCTTGGAAAAAGAGGTAGTACCTGTACGCCAGGAATCACCTTTTGAAACAAATTCCAGATTACCGCCAACAGCCTTAAGAGTTAAATTCTTAACATCATCAGCTACATTAACAGCTACAAATTTTTGGTACAAATCCTTAGCCTTAACAACTGCACCGCCAGGGCCAAAGTCATATACATTACCATCTTTAATAATATCTGCATAGGCAGTGTCCACATCAGAGCCTGTAATAGATTTATTGTATTCTGCAGCCTGTGCAGTAGCATAGCCGCTGGCCAAAATACCAGCAGTAACTGCAACAGCTAAGCTTTTACGCCAGCTGCGTTCCTTGATATTTTTTAGGTAATTTCCGCTCAAATAAAACATCTCCTTAAAATTTTTAGCTAAGTTATTCCTATTTATTTAATAAAATAATAGTTTCATGACTTGGTGGCAGGTAAAGTCTGCCACCTATAATCACATTCATATTTAGAAGCTAAAGCTTAAGCCAGCATTAACCTTCCAATCTTGCTTATAATCGCCAGATAAGGTTTTAGTTAAGTCAGCATAGAAGTTAGAGCATTGGCTCAGTCTGTAGTTACCGCCCAGAGACAGCTCGCTCCAGGTATCACCTGCGTTGAACTGAGTGTTTTTCAAACCGCCGTCGTCAGCAAGATACAAACCATCAATATCGCCTGCAAATTCATGAGCTACGCTGAGCTTAGCAAACCAGCCGCCACGTTCAGTTTCAGTGCCGGTCATCAGACCTACGCGGCCAACAAGGCTATCAAAGGCACCTTGGTCAACATTCATAACCTGCTTGCCGGAATGAGTGTCGTAGTTGTCGCTGTTGACATGGGAATAGGTCAACTGCAGCTGAGGCTCGAGATAAGTACCATTGCCGTTTTCAATACGTTTTCCATATTGAGCGGACAAGCTGTATGTAGCAGCACTGTATTCGCCCTTCAGCTCCTGACCAACCTCATTACGAGCGGTAAAGTCGTTTTCAACCTTACCCATTTTAGCTGCTACGTCAAAGTAGGAGCCATTGCCCAGGTCCTTAGAACCATACATACCAATGCTGTACAGCTTATTCTCGCCTTCGCTGCCCATTTTATAGTTGCTGTCGCCATCACGATAATCAAAGATCAGGCCAGCCTTCCAGCCATAACCCATTTCTCTGTCAAAGCCTGTTTGTACAGAATTATAGCTGCCATCAATTTCAGTGCCGGCACCTTCGTATTTCACCTTGCCGTGATTAATGCGGCCCCATGCACCCTCCTCTGCTCCACCATGGAGCTCATTAGCACGAACAAAGGAATCTACAGAAGAATCACGCCATGCTACCATGGAGTCAACCATTGCAGCTCTTGCACCATACATCATCAGGGTTTCATAGTCGCCAAGGCTAATTTCACCAGGCTTAGTACCATTGCCTATATGAACAGAACCATCAAGGAGACTGCCCTTGCCGTTAGCCTCATTTTTAAATTCAATTTCAGCATAACGGCTGCTGGATGTCAGACCCTCACCAATCTGCACCTTACCAGTCAGATTTTCGCCATTGTTAGCAGCATCACTATAGGTCAGCTTGCCAGCCAGAGCGTTCAGAACACTTTCAACCTCAGACTTGTCTTGCAGGTTAATACCGTTGCTCTTGGTGGAAAGTGTTACACTGGAATCCTTTTGAGCCTTGTTGATAACGATGTCACCTGCTGCATAATCATCAGCCTTAGCACCATTATTGCTATGCTCGTACACAACCATAGTATGACCAGCATATTTGTCCAAAGTCAGCTTGCTGCCGTCTCTTTGCTCAATGACGCCCATCTTGTCAGCAGAGCTGCCGCCAACAAAGTTGCTTACAAAGCTGCCTGCTGCACCATTCTTAGCCTGACTGCCAGCGTTGGCTGCGTCCTCATTAATCCAGGTAGCACCATTTTGCAACCACAGATTAGTCTCACCAGTAAATGTCAGGTCGCCCTTTTGTACGCCCTCAGTGGGGAACTCATTAAGGATAAGACCATGGAGCTTGGATTTTTCAGTATCCAGTGCCAGATTAATTGCGGTTTTAGTACCATGCTTATCATTTTCGTTAGCCGCACCTGTGCCAGCTACTACGTTGCCAATAATATCAACATCGTTGCCGCTGCCGCCAAGAATCTGACCAGCCTCGTCTACCTTAATATTCATATTTACAGTGCCGTCTTCCGCACGAATTGCACTGTAGCCCTTGTCATTTTGAGCAACCTTAATGACGCCGCCTTGAACAGTTACCTTGGAGCCTCCGGAATTAGCAAAAATACCATTGCCGTTGCCGCTTAAATCAACCTTGCCGTTAACGATGATTTCAGCACCCTTGCTGTCATTCATCTGACTAGTTGCATAAAGGCCGCTTGCACCATAGTATCCCCAGCCGCCGCCTTTGCCGTCTACATCAACCTTAACATCGCCATTAAAGGTTTGAGTTCCTTTATTTGCATATATGCCAATGGCTCCATTGCCCTTGGCTGTTACATTAAGAGCACCGTTGACTGTCATATTGCCGTTTTCCATATGGATACCGTCCGCTCTGCCACTAGTGCTGATTGCATTGACAACTGTTCTGTCGGCAGTAATATTTATGTCCTTGCCTGCAGTGCCTTTAATAGCATAGGCTGCATCGTCCTCAGCATTAGTTACAAAGTGAATATTGCTGCCCTCTGCCTTAATCACCACATTGTTTTTAGCATCAAGTGCTGCCTCAGAGCCTGCAATAGTAATGTTGGAATCCTTTTCAAAGACATAGTCGCCATTGTCCTTGACAATACCTGCAGCTACATATTTAGCGTCCAGATTTTCAATACCAGTAAGGGTTTGAGTAAAATCAGTTTCAGTCTGATGCTCAGGAATAATAGGACCAGGAACATAGCTGCCCTTGCCAGTCCCCTCATCAAAGGCAATGTCGCCGCCAACCAGCTTGGAAATGCTGCTGCCAGTAAGACCGGACGCAATCTGTACCTTACCGCTTAAGTTTCTTTCATTGTCCACATAAGCATCGTAGTACAGCTTGCCAGCCAAATTGTTCAGAACCTTTTGTACAAGAGCTTCATTTTTCAGGTTGATGCCGTTGTTATCAGTGGACACTATAATACCGGAGCCAAGCTCTGCACTCTTAATGTGAGTATCGCCTGCAGCAAAATGACTTGCTTCAGAGCCATCATTTGTATGTGCATAGACAAGAACATTGTTGCCGGAATACTTGCCAATGTTTAATACTCTGCCATCCTTTTGGAAAATATAGCCGGCCTTAGCCTTAGTGGAACCACCTGTCAGCTTGGTTACATCACTGCCATCAAATTCTTTAGCATAGGACAGGTTGATATTGCCATGGTCCGTATTAGTCCAAACTGCACCATTTTGCAGCCACATATTAACCTGACCATTAGTTTCGTTATCATTGACACCATCCTGCTTCAAATCCTTGGATGTATTATTTTGTACTAAACCAACAAGAGTAGAATCTTCAGTAGTCAGGCCCAGATTAATAACGCTTTCAGCAAGATCGGTATCACCATTAGCATAGGATTTACCGCCTAACACACCGATATTACCAGTAAGATTTACCTTATTGCTGCCTGCAGTCATGCCAGCTTCAGTTTTCTCAACGTTCATGTTGATAGTGCCGCCACGAGAAGCAAGGGAAAATACCTTAGCATAATCTGTACGTGATTCATCCTTGTAGTAGGCATATTTATTATCTACAACTACGGAACCACCCTTAACATTGATTTCAGTGCCATCACCATAGGTAACAATACCAGAGCCGCTAATAGCCAAATCAACATTGCCATTAATATTAATCAAGCCGCTTTCAGCATCCATATTAAAGCGTTCTGCCTTAATACCAACAGTACTGGACAGACCAGGATGAGCGTGGCCGGTGCTTACTAAGCCCCAAGGATTTTCGGAATCATCGGACTTTATTACAACGTTGCCGTTTACATCAAGAGTAGAATTATTGCGGACATTGATACCGCTTACTTCCATATTTGTTCCCAAGCCGCCCATGCTCTGGATGTCCATCTTGACATCGCCATTAATGGTCAGATTGCTTTTTTTGCTGTAATCGTTATTTCTAACCTCAATACCTGTTGCACCACCTAAGGTTTTGATATTAATGTTAGTCTTAGGTGCATCAACCTTGACACTCATCGGTTGAGTAATACTAAACTCTGAGTTATCCAGCTTAATACCAGAGGAGCCTGTTTCTTCGTTAATAAAGTTAATATTAAGGTTTTTGCCATTGGTGTTCAAATCAAAGCTTTCTACAGCACGAATTCTGCCATTAATATTGACATCTGATTTGCCGTCAAAAACAAAATTTCCGTCTTTATCAATTACCTTGGCTGCATTGTACTCCAGGTCCATAGGCACGCGGCCATTTAAGTCAGTATTAAAGTCATAAACAACATCAAAAAGGTGCTGACCTCTGCCAGTTTCTTTATCAAATGTAATCTTGCCGCTTTCTACAGCTACAGAGCTTTCAGTCATACCAGAGGAAATCCAGGCAGTTGCATTTAAATCCTCTGCACCGTTTTTAGCGTCCTCATATACCAGCTTGCCTGCAACTGCATTGAGGATTTGGCCAACCAGATTAGGACTGGACAAAATACCGCTGTAGCCGTCCTCACCGTCTTTGTCGTACCAGGGTACGTCCTGAGTATAAACTCTGGGAGTCGCAATGATGATGTTGGAGTCCTTAGCAGCATGCTTGATAATAGTGTCGCCGCCAATATAATGGCTGGTTTCCGTACCCATATCAGAACGTCCATAGTAAACTGCAGCATAGCCGCTGAAGTTTTCAATAGTCAGAGGATTTTCATCACGCTGAACAATGGTGCCCTTATGCTTCAGATCGGGACCGCCTACAAAGTTGGTCACATAACTGCCTTTAAAGTCAGAGCTAGGGTCCTTGTAGCCATAGAACTCGTTGGTCCAGATACCGCCCCCATCTACATACATGTTAACAGCACCCTTATGGCCCTCTGCCTCAACACTGTTTATTACAACACCGTTCAGCTTAGCACCATAATCCTTAAGGCCAATATTGATAATAGAATCCTTAAAGCCTTCGTTAGGGGAAGCACTGCTGTCGTCAACAAGAAGGTTGCCTCTTACAACCAGCTGTTTATCACCAGCACCGTTCTGAGCATCATTCATATTAATGCTTACTACGCCGCTGTCAGCAACAATAGCGTAATGGGTTTCATTACTGTCCTTGTTGGTAACAATAGCACCACCGCCGTTAACATTAACCTGACTGCCACCTCCGTTGGCCATAATACCAGTACCATTTACAGCTAAGGAAACATCACCATTAACAGTAATTTTACCGCCCTTGTTAATTCCATAATCAGAGCCTGCATACAAGCCGCTGGTGCTGAAGTGGGAATAAGGGTAGCTCATAGAAGTACCGCCGTTGTCCACACCCCATTCGGATTTGCCATTCTTACGCAGGTTAACCTTGCCAATATTAACCTTGCCGTTAATGGTCAGCTCGCTGTTCCCCTTTACATAGGCACCAATAACATAGCCAGTACCCTTAGCCTTTAAATCAACATCGCCGTTAATAGTGGCAACGCTCTGCTTCTCCTTGGAGACATTTTCAAAATGCAGAGCCTTAGCACCAGCTCCATCACTTTCAGCAGCAAAGCTCAGCTTTTTGCCAGTAATCTTTAAGCTGTTGGCACCTATATTTTTTAAGGCAGCAGCTTCATCAGCACCAGATGCAGAAAATTGCAGTTTTTTACCATCTGCTGCAATCTCCAAAGCTTTTTTCACATCAACTGCAGGTCCTTGATCCTTACCTAAAACAATATTACTGTCTTTAGTAAAGCTGTATTTGCCACCTTCGAGTACACCGCCATCAGCGTACTCCTTATCAGTGGATTCTACGCCGGTAATAGCAGTAGCAAAATCTGTCTTGCTTTGCTCTGCCGCAAAGCTGCCAGGCATATATGCACCTGCCAGCAGGCCAGTTGTAATAGCAATAGCCAGGCTTTGCTTAAAGCTACGCTCTTTAATTTGTGCAAGAACGCTTTTCTTCAACCTTTACATCTCCTTTTGATTAACTCAGAATTTTTTATAAATAATATAAGCAGACTGATTATTCTTCCCAGATTTTTTGCATCAGCACCTTATAATTATCCTCAAGATGAGCCTTTACCTGATCCACTAATGCAAAAACAAGTGCAGGATCAAACTTGTCATCAGCAGAAGGCAGACTGCAGGTAAGTACAACATTGCCAACATCATTAATAAAATATTTCAGCATGGGGAAGCTGTCATTGAGACGATTTAAATATTCGCTGCATTTTTCCAGCTTCTCAGGTGTTATGGTAACAAGATGTACATGAATGTAGCTGTAAACAGTGCTGTTTACTACGATGAACATAGGCAGAGCCTGACCTTCAATTAAAAAACGGCTCTCAAAAATTTTGTTATTGTCGTCTACCTCAATGTAGCGGATACCGTTAATATTATTGGCTCTGACAGTATTAATAATTGCCTCTGCCTTTTGTTGAGCAACGGTCTGCTCTGCCTTGGCACTTTCCTCCGCAGTCTTAGGGGTAGTCTCCTTAACCTCAGCCTTGGCCTTTGCAGCCGGTTTTTTCGCCTTAGGCTTTTCAGCCGCTGTTTCCTGAATATTTGCCATATCTTCGTTTTGAACTGCTTCTTTTGCTTTTGCCATTTGCTTACACTCCTTAAAAATTAATAATACGCGCCATTCTACCATTCTAAAAATATGCTTACGAAAAACTCTGTTCCACCATTCCCTTTAAAATCAAAAAACACGATGGTCAGCTAGTAATCTAGCCCGTCCCTTCGTGTTCCAAAGTCGTCATCCTGGTTGATTAGTTTTAGCTTTTCTATTGATTTTTTCATTACTTGAAATATAAAGGCAATCAGGTAATTGATTTTCTAGCATTAAACTCTCCTACTAACTATCCTAGAAAACCTAATACTTTTTCCCCTTACATACCATATTGATTAACAATTGCAGCAGCTATAAAGTGCTGCATATAATCAGCGCGAGCACATTAGCGTTTAGATGCTTATTGTCAAAATATTCATATGCTTTATATTTCTTATTGGTAACGATTACTGTAACAATTTATCACACGTCATCTTATTTGTCAACAGAAATCTTAAATAATATTAGAATATTTTATTTTATCCGCTTTATTTTAATACTATTATGTTATTTTCTAATTTTATAGTATTTTTTCTAGTATTTTATACTAAATTTTTAATACACTATACATCGTAAATGTTAAGTTCATATCTAAAAACGGCTTTATTTGTAATTTTATTTTTACAACATACATAAAGTATAATAAATATATTTAAAAGATTACAAATGTTTTACATTTGTAATCTTTGACTATGTAGTCAGTGTATAAAAATAGAAAAGAGACCGACTACAAAGATTATTCTTCATAGTCAGCCTCTTACATCACTATATTTTTTAATTATTATACAACAATAGTTTTGTATCAAAAATGTACGGCTTTTACTCCACCATTATAGATGGAGTAAAATTGCCACACTATTTCAATACTTAGAAGCTAAAGCTCATACCAGCGTTAAACTTCCAATCCTGTTTATAATCACCGGTCAGAGTCTTGGTGATATCTGCATAGAAGTTTGCACACTTGCTCAGCTTGTAGCTGCCGCCAATATTCAGTTCGCTCCAGGTGTCACCAGCATTGTATTGAGTAGTCTTCAAGCCACCGTCTTTAGCCAGATATACACCATCAATATCGCCTGCAAACTCATGAGCCACACTCAGACGAACATAAGCTTGACCATTATCTGTAATTTGACCTGCTTGTACGCCTAAACGACCTACAAAGCTATCAAATGCAGTTTGGTCAATGTTCATAACCTGGTCACCACAGTGAGCGTCATAGGTGTCGCTGTTTACATGAGACCAAGTCAATTGAGCTTGAGGCTCAAAGTAGCCGCCGTTGCTGTCCTCAAAACGTTTGCCATATTGAGCAGACATGCTATATGCAGCTGCGCTGTATTCGCCGCTCAGCTCTTTGCCGGTTTCGTTGCGAGCAGTAAAGTCATTTTCAACTTTACCAAACTTAGCAACAACATCAATGTAATCGTTAGAACCAAGGTCCTTAGTGCCATAGATGCCCATGCCATACAGTTTGTGTTCGCCTTCACTACCCATCTTGTAGTCGCTATCGCCATCACGATAATCAAACATCAGACCAGCAGTCCAGCCATCACCCATGCTCTTATCAAAGCCAGTTTGTACACCATAGAAGTTGCCATTGATTTCGGTACCAGCACCGCTGTAATCAACCTTACCACGGTTAATACGTACCCAAGCACCATCTTCAGCGCCTTTGTGCAGCTCATCAGCACGAACAAAGGACTCTGCAGT
>Burrito_p2__coassemble_368_pt1 | contig 106482 bp, 102 predicted proteins | sample Burrito_p2__metabat2_high_PE_003 | metagenome-assembled genome bin Burrito_p2 | reverse complement strand
AAAGAAATTATAAACTTAATAATAGTATAAATATATGGGTGATAATGGTATAAAGTAAGAAAAAGTATGGTAATATATTCAAAAATAGAGTTTTTTTGAAGTTGTAGAGCAATGAATGTTTCACGTGAAACATATAAATTAGTGATTTTACAACACAAGGTAGGTAATTTGTGGTAGAATAAGTAGTGACGCTTTAATATTCGTAGAAATATTAAAATTAAGATGCTTTTATGAAGAGAGGTGCAGCAGATGGTAAAGGTAATTGCAATTGCTAACCAAAAGGGTGGCGTAGGCAAAACAACCACGGCAGTAAACCTTGCTGCCTGTTTAGCAGCTTTGAACCGTAAGGTTTTGTTAGTGGATAGCGATCCACAGGGTAATGCTACTAGCGGTTTAGGCTTTGACAAGAGAGATATTAAACAATGTATTTATGATACTTTGATTAATGACGTATCTATGCAGGACGTGATTAAGCATACAGCATATAAAAATCTAGATGTTGTTCCTGCTACAATTCAGCTTGCTGGTGCGGAAATTGAGCTGGTTTCTTTAATGAACAGAGAAGGAAGAATGAAAAATGGCTTGGAGAGAGTAAAGCATAATTATGATTATGTTATTATTGACTGTCCTCCTTCCTTAGGCTTGCTGACAATTAATGCGTTAACTGCAGCATCCTCTGTTATTATTCCTATTCAATGCGAATTTTACGCTTTAGAGGGCGTTACTATGCTGATGAATACTATTCAGCTTGTACAAAGAAATCTCAATCCGGCGCTGAAGCTTGAGGGTGTATTAATGACTATGTATGATAGTCGTACCAATTTGTCTAATGAGGTAGTAGTAGAGGTTCAAAAATACTTTAAAACTAAAATGTATCAAACTATTATTCCTCGCAATGTACGTTTAAGTGAGGCTCCTAGTCATGGACAGCCTGTAATTGATTATGACAGTAAGTCTAAAGGTGCTCAGGTATATATGGAGCTGGCACAAGAGGTGGTTGGCGATGAGTAAAAAGGTAGGCTTAGGCAAGGGTTTAGGTGCTATTTTTAGTGAAAACTCTAATACTAATGTAGAAGCAGAGGCTATTCAAGAGCAGGAGCATACTCAACAAGAGGTTTCTGTAAAGAAAATATCTGCTAATCCTTATCAGCCACGCCAATTCTTCAGTGAAGAGAAGCTTGAGGAGCTGGCAGCATCTATTAAGGAGTATGGCATTGTTCAACCTTTAGTAGTTAGAAAAAAAGGTGTAAATTACGAGCTAGTTGCAGGTGAACGTCGTTTGCGTGCTGCCAAGCTGGCTGGATTAGAAAATGTTCCTGTAATCATTAAGGAATATGACGATGATAAGATGATGGAAATTGCTCTTATCGAAAATATTCAGCGTAATGACCTTAATCCTATTGAGGAAGCTCATGGTTTACGCCGCTTAATGGTAGAATTTAAACTGACTCAGGAGCAGGCTGCAGAAAAGGTTGGCCGTAGTCGTGTAGCGGTAACTAATATTTTACGTCTCCTGAATCTTCCTGAGGAAATTCAAAATTATATTATTAACGGTACTCTTAATATGGGACAGGCTAAACAGCTGTTAGGCTTGCCTCAGGAGGAGCAGCAAATAACCATTGCTAAGGCTATTATTGAAAATGGCTGGAGCTCACGTATGACTGAGGATGTTGTGCGTCGTCTCAAAGAGGGTAAAAAAGTAAAAATTACTCGTGAAATTGTAGAAGAGCTCATGGATAATAAAAAAGCGAAGAAGGAAGATACTCCTAAGACAGAACAGGATGTATTTTGCCATGACTTTGAAACTCGTTTAATTGAGCTTTTAGGTACCAAGGTTAAGGTTATGCCTAAGACTAAGGGAAAACATAATGGTGGTACAATTCAAATAGAATATTATTCACCAGAGGATTTAGAGCGCATTTACGAAGCTTTACAAAACAATAAAGGAACAGATGCAGATGCTGCTACTGAACCCAGAAAATTAAATGTATAAATTGGGAGATGCTTTATGCCCGGTTTAGGGACTTTAGTTAATAGTGGAGTTATAATTTTAGGATCGCTGATTGGCTTGCTTTTAAAGAGGGGATTGCCAGAAAAATGGCAGGAAACTATGATAAATAGTATTGCTCTTTGTGTTTTCATAATTGGCATACAAATGGCGATGAAAACTGATAATATCATTATTGTAATTATTAGCTTAGTAATAGGCTCAATAATTGGTGAAATTATTGATATTGAAGAGGGAATGAATGGCTTAGGAGCATGGTTAGGTAGTAAGCTGTCTAAAGAAAGCGGCTCTATTGCTGGTCAGATTGCTGAGGGCTTTGTAAATTCATCCATATTATTTTGTACTGGTGCTATGGCAATTGTTGGTAGTATTCAGGATGGATTGTCAGGTGATTGTTCCACACTTTTTGCTAAGGCCACGTTAGATGGTATAATAGCCCTTATACTTACAGCTAATGTGGGTGTAGGTGTAATGCTATCTGCGATTACGGTGGGTGTTTATCAAGGAAGCATTACTTTGATGGCAGGCTTTGTAGAGCCATATATAACAGAGGTAATTTTGCAAGAAATTACAGCCTCTGGTGGTGTAATGATTATGGCTATTGGCACCAATATGCTGCGTATTACTAAAATACGCATAGGTAATATGCTGCCCGGAATGCTAGTGGCAGCAGTTTTAGCAAGCAATTTTATGTAACAAGGGGATGTTAGTATGGCACAGCTCAATGGAGCATTATTGAACAATTTAGCAGCTATTGTAGGAGTTTTAAGTGTCCTGCTGTTAATTGTATTGGTATTATTAGTAAAGACTAGAATTTCACTTGGAACTTTACAAAAGAAGTATGATTTCTTTACACAAGGTGAAGAAGCTAATATAGACCAGGTTCTTACCAGTACCTTAAATGAATTAGCCGCAACTAAGGCAGAGCTGGCGCAGCTGCAGGAAAAGCATAATAAGCTGCGTGAGCAGGTAAGTGGCTGTATTCAGACTGTCAAGCTCACTCGCTATGATGCTTATGATATTATGGGCGGAAAAATGAGCTATTCCTTACTCTTAGCAGATGAAAAGAAAAATGGTATTATTTTAACCAGTATTTATGGCAGAGATGATAACCGCTGCTATGCGAAGGATATTAAAGCAGGAAAATCTGAATATACCTTAGCAGAGGAAGAAGAAACATTATTATAAGGTTTATAAATAAAGCTCAGAGGATACTATTATTAGTATTCCCTGAGCTTTTTCATATTTATTGTATGGCATAGTATAAAATTCTTCAGTAATGATAACTATCGAAGAAACAGAGATGTGAAAAGGAGCTTTAAAAGGAGATTATCGATTATAGAGTTTTTTACTAATTTAAGCTAAGATGGCTTAGTATATTTATAAGGCTAAAGAACAATATATTAGTAGCTGCTATTAATATTAGCTTTTATAATAGAAATGGTAATTTTACATGGTAGCTATAGAAGTCTATCATATGATTTTTTTATGGGATATTATTACCTGCTAGTAATATTTGTTGCAAGCATCAATAAAATAAAGGCAGTATTAGGTGTTTTAGCTTAATACTGCCTTTTACGCGTTTAAATGGCTTTAGAGCGGCTTTATACACATATAGGTCTTATCATATACGGTGAGTCATAAAAATCGCTTGTACGCAAAAATAGAGGGCGACTTTTGTCGTCCTCTATTTTTAAAATTTACTTATATTGGGGAAGTGCCCTGTCTGAAAATGTGAAAAAGAAATTTATATTAGAAGGTGAAAACAACCTGGCTCCACAGAGTTTGGGCATCACGATTGCCCTCTTTTTCCTGCAGATCATACCATTCTACCTGACCAACAATGTTTTTGGCAAAGGTGTAGTTAGCAGCTACGCTATAACCTTTGAAGCCAAACATATCGTTAGCTTTACCATTCATGGTGTGGTTTAAATAGGTTGTTTCACCTTGATTATAATATTTTGCATTTAAGCCCCAGGAACCAGCTTCAGCAGCTTTTGCACCTTTATATGCAGCAGTAAATACATAACCATTATGATTAAGATTTTTCTCGTTGGCGTATTCATCATTGCCTAATAAATACATAGCACCTAATTTAATATTGTTATCAAAGGCATAGTTAGCAGAGAATGCCCAAATATCCATGTCATCGGATACTTTAGCTTTTCCGTCTGCTACTCCGTCTTTTGCTGCGTAAGCAGAGATATCATTAAAGTCGTAGTAGGCAGCAGTCAAGCCTAAACCGCCTAGCTTACCTTTGAGCTCAGCATAATATACTTCATCGGACTCACATTTTATACCGTCATGGCCATTGTTTCTAAAGTTTACTGTAGAAGGAGTTGCTTTACCATAGCCTGCAATTAATTTAATGTTTTGACCGTAGGAGGCTTGAACACCATCAAAGCGGTTATCGTATACATTGCCTTCTGCAAGGGTTAGATTATAACGACCTGCTTGTACAGCCATACCGCCAATTTTACCATTTACGTAGGCACGTTGGAAGTTGGTTTTTTCATCAGCAGTATCATTTTTAAAGTTTTGGGTATTTTCCAGCATACCAGTGTAAGTCCATTCATCATTTACTTGACCATTAACCCAGATACGAGAACGCAGTTTATTTTCGTAGTCCTTGAAATCCTTGCGGTCATCAGAATAGCTGTAACGGATTTCGCCGGTTACCTTAACATTATCTGCTTTTTCCTCCAAGTTAGCTACGCGAACTCCAAGTGATTCCAGCTCATCTGCAAATTCAGCAGCTAGAGCATCAACATTGGCACCTTTAGCCATTGCTTTAGCTACGATTTGAGCCATTTCATAACGGGTCATAAGCTTGTTACCACCAAAGGTGCCATTGGGATAACCATCGATAATGCCTGCATCAGCTAATTCTGTTACAGCATCATAGGCCCAATGACCTGCGGGGACATCAGAAAAAGGATTGGCTGCATAGGCAGAAGCAGTAACGCCAAGTGCCATAGCCATTGCTAATACTAAAGATTTTTTCATAATTGTTTCCTCCCTTGGAAAATTTTTATAATATAAATTACCGTCGGGAGCAGTACCAGCTCAATAAATTCTAAGAGTTGCCTTGTTTCCTCTTCATATTAAATTGGCTCTGCTTGCGGGGTAAATATATTTAGATAAATCGGGTTTGCTGCTTTTGTACAACAAACCCGATATAAAAAGAAACTACTCGCAGGTAAAGCCTTAAAACCCCACCCCTGAGGAAAATCCTAGCCTTACCGTTTCTTTTTACAGGTTTAATTATAATATATAAAATATGGTAATACAATTTCGGTTTTTAATAATACTATAAGTAAAACTTATGCGAAAAAGTAATAAAAAAACTGCCGCGGTATATTCGCGGCAGTAGCATTAGGTGTGAGAAGCAGGGATGCGTTTGATTAGTTCATCACGTATTTTGTTGAAGCTAGTATTTTCACTATCTTTATTCCAAAAGGCACCATATTTAATATTTCTATGGATATTGTTTATTTTAATAGGCAAAAGCTTAGTAATAGAGCCAAAAAATTCTTTAGCATCATTACCAAAGTAATTGGGCATAAACCAGTTATTATTTATTACCTGTGTTACAGCAGCTGCCATACTTTCAGCCATGAAAAAGGGACCATGATAATCATAGAGCTGGGCATAAAAGCTTTTTTCTGATTCCAAGGTATCCTTATTTGTTAGAAGAATACATACAGAATTTTGTAAATCCTCTGGGCAAAGATAATCTAAATCAGTATATGGCTTACGAGAGGCTACAGCAACAAGAGCTGGACGATTTACTAGTAATTTTTGACAGAAGTAGCTATTTTCTTTTTCATTGCGAACATCATTAAAAATAATATCTAACTCTTTTTTACGGAGTTTTTCAAATAATTCACTGTGTTCACCGTAGGAAACTTCGATGTTAATACTGTCATCCTCAACTAGTATTTGATTGATTACCGAAAAAAGTTTACGGATATTATAACCATTACGCCAGCCTATTTTAAAGGAGTGCTTTTGTGCTTTGCTGTTTTGCTTTAGCTGTAGCTCTAGTGCTTCTGCTTCTTGAACAATTTTTTTTGCTCGTTCAAAAAAATATTCTCCAGCAGTTGTTAGAGAAAAATGACGATTACCACGCTTTATAAGCTGGGTATCAAGGTTGGATTCCAGTGCTTTAATTTGCTGAGATACGGCTGATTGAGAAATAAAGCAGCGTTCTGCTGCTTCGCTGAAGCTTTGGCATTCTACAACAGCGATAAAGAATTTCATTTGACGCAATAACATAATACTGTCCTTTCTTTTAAAAGATAATAATAGTCATGCGTGTATAAGGATTTTTTTATCGTTCAAAGGGGGTGAAACGATTAGGAAGTAATTTTACACGTGCTAAATAATGAAAGATTAGTAATTATTACAAAGTACTTAGAAAAAGCCTATTGGCCTTCAAATAATCTCAGTAATATAAACATAGACATACCAAACATTAGGTATCTGAACCACATACGAGGGTATACAAAGCCATGAGAATCCATAGCATATGTACCGATGATACGGGCACGGACAGCATATGCTTCAAGAGCAGAGATGATAAGCAGCATGCAGCCTTCCTGCCAAAGGACGTCATCAAAAATTAACCAAATACCATAAATAAGGAAAAGAAAATCTCCAATTAGATACATAAAATAGATAAAGGTATGATTATCTATAATGACAACCTTTTTTACCTTATTGGATTTGCGTTGTTCGCGAATAAGTCTTGTTAGACTTTGTACAAAAAACGCAATTTCCATAGCGTTAATAAAATGGAACATTTTAATAAAAATGAAAAAAAGTGCTATATAATCCATATAATACCTCGAAAAAGAATGTTAAAAACTATTATACACTAAGTTAGGGAATACTTCCATAGCACAAATCACATCCGTGGAATACTTGTATAACATACATAAGTATATTCAATAAACACATAAAATAATAAAGTATTAAAAATATAACAGTTTAAAGAATAATTAGAGAAAAATAAAGCTTATATATGAAAATTTATTGACAAAGGTGTACACTGTGGGTATAATGAGCACATAAGTTATGAGGTTGCGTAGATAGTAGAATAGCTAACCGATGACGGCTGTAATTTTAAAAGGGAAAGAGGTAATAATTATGAAATCATGGAAAAAAGTTGCAACTGCGGCTCTCTCCGCAATGGTTCTGGCTTCTGTAATGAGTGGCTGTGGTGGCGATAAGAAACAAGCTGCTTCTGAGGATGCTATTAAGGTTGGTGCATCCTTTGAATTAACCGGTAACGTAGCTAACTATGGTAAAGCTATTTTATCCGGTGTAAAAATGGCTGTAGATGAGGTCAATGCAGCTGGTGGTGTTAATGGTAAAAAAATCGCTTTAGTAGAAAGTGATAATAAATCCGAGCCGTCTGAATCCGGAAATTCTGTAACTAAACTGATTACTCAGGATAGAGTTGTAGCAGTACTTGGTCCCGCTACTAGCGGTTGTGTGGCTGCAAGTACTCCTATTACAGAGGCTAGCAAGGTACCACAGATTGCTCCTTGTGCTACGGCACCTGCTATTACTATGAACAATGGTAGTGTAAGAGAGTTTATGTTCCGTGCATGCTTTATTGATCCGTTCCAAGGTCAGGTAATGGCTCAATTTGCTGATAAATCTTTGAATGTTAAAAATGTAGCTATACTGTACGATTCCTCTAGTGATTATTCTAAAGGACTGGCAGATGTCTTCCAAAAGACTATGGAGGAAAAGGGTGGTACAGTAGTGGCTAAGGAGGCCTTCCTCTCCAAGGATTTAGATTTTAAGGCTTCCTTGACTAAGATAAAAGCAACTAATCCAGAGGCAATTTATGTTCCTGGTTACTATGAAGAGGTTTCTAAGATTGTAAAACAAGCTCGAGAAATAGGCATTGATGTTCCTTTGCTTGGCAGTGATGGCTGGGAAAGCCCCAAATTGGCTGAAATTGCTGGTAAGGAAGCACTGCATGATTGCTATTATGTAAGCGCATTTTCTGCACAGGATCAAGATCCGTCAGTACAAAAATTTATTAAGGATTATAAGGCTAAATACCAAAAGGATCCTGATATTTTTGCAATGCAGGGCTATAATGCAGGCTTAGTTTTAGCTGATGCACTGAAGCGCTCCAATAATGCTACTGGTGAAAAGCTGGCTAAGGCCATTGCTGAAACTAAGGATCTTCCTATTGCAAGCGGTAAGCTGACCTATGATGCTAACCATAACCCGATTATGAGCGCATTGATTATTTCTCTTGATGGTGGCACTGCTAGCTTAAAGGAAAAAATTAGCCTGTAAATAGAGAAAAATATAGTAGGCTGATAATCAGATTGTTCAATATCTATGAGGCTGTTGTTTAATTGCAACAGCCTCTTTACATAATAAGATAGTTTCCTATAAAATTCGAAGGAGGAAAACCTATGGATACATTTATGCACCAGTTTTTTCAGCAGCTGATAAATGGTGTATCTCTTGGTAGTATCTATGCACTGATTGCCTTGGGATATACTATGATATATGGCATCATTAAGCTGATAAACTTCGCTCATGGTGATATTTATATGTTAGGCGCCTATTTTGGCTTCTTTGCTATTACTAATCTTGGTTTACCATTTATTCCCGCAATTATCTTTGCAATGGCAGGAGCAGCGATTGTAGGTATTATTATTGAAAGAATTGCATATCGTCCTATGCGTAATGCACCACGTATTGCAATTCTGATTACTGCAATTGGCGTTTCATTCTTGCTGGAGTACAGTATGATTTTATTTGTATCTCCTCAGCCTAGGACCTTTCCTTCAGTGTTTGCGGCAACCGTTTATAATATAGGACCTTTAGTTGCCAATAGTCAGCAGTTAGTAATTTTACTCAGTGCAATCGTGTTGATGGCAGTTTTAAGCTATATTGTTAATCACACCAAAGCTGGTAAGGCTATGCGTGCTGTTTCCTATGATGCTGATGCAGCAAGACTGATGGGAATCAACATTGATCGTGTAATTTCTACTACCTTTGCTTTAGGCAGTGCCTTAGCTGCTGCAGGTGGTGTTTTAGTGGGTGTTTACTATAATTCTATTGACCCTCTGATGGGTATGATGCCAGGTCTTAAGGCCTTTGTTGCTGCTGTGCTTGGCGGTATTGGTATTATTCCAGGTGCGATGATTGGCGGTATCATTCTTGGAGTAGTAGAAGCTATGGTAAGTGGTTTTGTTTCTTCTACCTTCCGTGATGCTGCAGCCTTTGGTATTTTGATTTTAATTCTTCTTTATAAGCCTGCCGGTTTATTGGGTAAAAACGTTAGAGAGAAAGTGTAGGTGAGTGATATATGAATCCGATTCGTAAATTTGATTTAAAAGCACTTGCCGCGTGTGTTGTAATTTATGCTGCTGTACAGGGCTTGATTTTTGGAGGTATCATTGATTCATTTTGGGAGCTTAATGTTATTTTGATTTGCATTAATATTATTTTAGCAGTAAGTCTTAACCTTATTAATGGCTATACTGGCCAATTTTCCATTGGTCATGCAGGCTTTATGGCTGTAGGTGCTTATACTAGTGCTATTATAACTGTTAAACTGGGACTTCCCTTTGAGCTTGGCCTTGTTGTGGCAACAGTATGTGCAGGCATTTTGGGCATTTTGATTGGCTTGCCCACGTTGCGTCTTGATGGTGACTACCTTGCTATCGCAACCTTAGGTTTAGGTGAAATTATCCGTATCTGCATCCTCAATATTGATTATGTTGGTGGTGCTTCTGGATTAATGGGCATTCCTCGTATGACCAATTTTACCTATACCTTCTGGATTATGATTGGTATTATTTTCTTTATCAAGAACTTTAAGAATTCTGCTCATGGTCGTTGCTGTCTGGCAATTCGTGAAAATGAGATTGCTGCCGATACTATGGGTATTAATACTACTAAATATAAGGTAATGGCATTTGCACTGGGTGCATCCTTTGCTGGTACTGCAGGTGCATTATTTAGCCACTATTTCTTTTTGGCACATCCTGCATCCTTTACCTTTATGCGTTCCTTTGATATCCTGACGATGGTTGTATTGGGTGGCTTAGGCTCTATGACTGGTGCTATTACAGGTGCAACACTATTGACCTTTATCAGTGCTTTTTTATCAGATTATCCGGAATGGCGTATGATTATTTATTCCATTACTATGATTGTGCTGATGCTGCGTCGTCCTCAAGGCTTGTTTGGTAATGAGGAATTAAGTCAGAAAATGTTTAGAATAGGAGGTAGGCACGATGGCAGAGCTGCTTAAGGTTGATGATGTATCCATGGTTTTTGGCGGACTGCGTGCCGTATCCAATCTAACCATGCATATTGATGAAGGTGAACTGGTTGGTCTTATTGGTCCTAATGGTGCAGGCAAGACAACGGCCTTTAATATGATTACCGGTGTTTATACTCCTAGTGATGGTTCCATCTATTTTAATGGTAAAAAGAGCAGTGGAAAAAAATCCTATCAGGTAACACAGATGGGGATGGCACGTACCTTCCAAAATATACGTCTTTTTTCTGAGCTTAGTGTTATTGATAATGTAAAAATTGCTTATAATATGCATGTTACCTATAATCTTTTTGATGCTATTATGCGTGGCGGCAGATATTTGAGCGAAGAAGAATATATTACCCAAAAGGCCATGGAGCTTTTAAAAATTTTCCATTTGGAGGGAGAGGCATACGAAAAGGCTAAAAATCTTCCTTATGGTAAACAGCGTCGCTTGGAAATTGCACGTGCATTAGCAACAGAGCCTAAGCTGCTGCTTTTAGATGAGCCTGCAGCTGGTATGAACCCCCAGGAGACCCAGGAGCTGATGGAAATGATTCGTTGGATTCGTAAGGAGTTTAAGCTAGCTATTCTTTTAATTGAGCATGATATGGGCTTGGTTATGGGTGTTTGTGAACGTATTTATGTTTTGGAATACGGCATGCTGATTGCTGAAGGAACACCGGAAGAGATTAAAAATAATAGTCGCGTAATTGAAGCATATTTGGGTGAGGAGGTTATCAACTAATGTTAAGAGTTGAAGATATTAATGTCTATTACGGCGCAATACACGCTATTAAAGGCATCAGCCTCGATGTACCCGCTGGCGAAATTGTGGCGCTGATTGGTTCTAATGGCGCAGGTAAATCTACAACCTTGCGTACTATTTCTGGGTTAATGAAGCCTAAAACAGGAAAAATTCTTTATGAAGGCAAGGATATTGCTGGTGTGCCTGCTCATAAAATTGTAGGAATGGGACTATGTCAGGTGCCTGAGGGGCGTCATGTGTTTGCCAATATGTCTGTTATTGAAAATTTGGAGCTAGGTGCATATTTACGTGATGATAAGGATGGTATCGCTAGGGATTTAGAGGATGTATTCCAAAAATTTCCTCGTCTTTATGAGCGTAAAAATCAGATTTCAGGTACTCTTTCCGGTGGTGAACAGCAAATGCTGGCTATGGGTAGAGCGCTGATGAGCAGGCCCAAACTTTTACTGCTAGACGAGCCCTCAATGGGCCTTGCCCCCTTGTTAGTTAAGGAAATTTTTAATATAATAAAAGAAATAAATGAGAGTGGTACAACCATTCTCTTAGTTGAGCAAAACGCTAATATGGCGTTGTCAATTGCTGATAAAGCTTACGTTTTGGAAACAGGCCGTATTGCCCTTAGTGGTACTGCTCATGAGCTGGCAAGCAGTGAAGCGGTACGTAAGGCATATTTAGGTGGCTAATTAAGGAGGCGCTTTATGTTAGTAAAGGATTTTATGACTGTAGATGTCGTAACCGTACGTGAGGATCAATCCATGCTGGAGGCACGCGAGCTGATGCGTGGCAAACACCTTTTGAGCCTTCCCGTAGTGGATGATATTAAAAGAGTACGTGGTATTATTACCATTAATGATATTGGTAAGGCATCTCCTAGCGATAGCAGTACATTATCTCGCTATGAAGCTAACTATTTGTTAGGTCGTTTAAAGGTTCATGATGTTATGAGCCGTACTGTAACCTGCGTAAGCGAGGATGACACTATTGAATTTATTGCTTATAGACTTTATAAGACTAATTTTAATGCTTTGCCTGTAGTTGATGCTGAAAATAAGCTTTGTGGCATTATTTCTAAGAGTGACCTTTTCCGTGCATTTGTAGAGATTATGGGTATGACTCGTACCTCTACCCGTATTACTATTGATGTAAAGGATAAGGTTGGTGTAGTTGCTGAAATATCTAATATTTTTAAAGATAACGGCATCAATATCATCTCTATTGCTTCTAGACAGGATTCTAAATCTGGCGGCTATGAAGTAATTATCAGAGCGGACCTCTCTGAGTGCGGTATGGGAATTATTGAGCAAATCCGTGAGGCAGGCTATGAGGTTGCGGATATTATGACCTTTGAAGGTATTACAAAATGATTCAACCCAATGAAGTTCTTCAGGTTGGAGATGTGGTACGTATGAAAAAGGCTCATCCCTGTGGTAGCAGTGAATGGGAGATTACTCGTACAGGTATGGATTTTGGTATGAAGTGCTGCGGTTGTGGTCATTTCGTAATGCTGCCTCGTGTAAAGTTTATGAAGGCCTGCAAAGCCGTAGTAAAGAAAGCAGAAACTACAGATAAATAATACAGTAATATAGCTATTACAATCCCTTAAGCAGGATGTGGCCTAAAGGCTTTTACTGCTTAGGGGATTTTTTGTTGCAGAAGGAAAAGCGAACAGTTTATATAGTGTAATCGATAGGGACGTGGCGATAATTGCTGCTGTAGGTAAAGATTTATTTGTGACTGAGTTACAGATATTTTTTGCTTTATGGATTATAATTAAAACATAAACAATAGGATGATAACAATCTTAGAAGCAAAGGAAGTTTCTGTTGTAATTATATGGGATTGTTATGTAGATGAAAGAGGATAAATAATATGAAATATGTAGTTATGGTATTAGTGGTTATTGGTTTAGCAATGAGCTTTATGAGTCGTGGTGACAGTAAGGGGTTAGTGAGCTATGATGAGCTGCAAGAAAAGCTTAATAATAAGGCTAATATTGTTGTTTTAGATGTGCGTACTAAAGAAGAGTTTGCTAATGGTCATATTCCTGGAGCATTGCTTTTACCTTATGATGAAATTGAGCAAAATGCTACTAAGCTGCTACCAGAAAAGGATAAGGAAATTATTGTTTATTGCCGTAGCGGACGTCGTAGTGCCATTGCCAAGGATAGCCTTGAAGCTCTTGGTTATGCTGCAGTAAAGGATTTTGGCGGCATGAACCGTTGGTCGGGTAAGGTAGAAAGATAGCTTGTAAGATAAATAAGCTGCTTCATTTCCCGGGAAATGGTAAATTGATGGAGAGAACAAAGGGAGCTGCTATTATTGGTCTATATGCAAATGCAAAGAATTTAATTTTCTTAGCTACCAATTGCATAGGTCAGCTTTTGATTTTCCGCTTCATAGAGGCTATTTTACAGAGCTATTGGCTATTTATGTAAATGTCATAATGGAGCGAAAATTAATGATATGGTTTAGAAGCAAGTCTTTTTCTTTAGGCGACAGGTAAATAATGAACGTAAAAATACCACTGCAGGGCGTAACTGCAGTGGTATTTTAGAGATTTAAGGATTTTAAGTTAATGATTTTGTGGACTTATAGTAGTTCAACGTTCTTAGTTAAGTATATAGTTTGTATGATGATGTTCATTTTATTTATGCTTGAGTCTGACCAAATCTGCTCGAGGCAGAGACCTAATACAGCTTTTATTTTAGAACTTCATCAATAGATTGTTTTGCTAAGGCAACTGCTTTATCTAAATCTGCATCTTCAATGTTCAGAGGAGGGTTAAAGTAGATAACATTGCCAAGAGGACGCAGCAGCAGACCATGAGTCAAAGCTTTTTTGTAGATTTCATAGCCGATACGCAGCTTGCTATCAAAGCCTGTTTTTGCTTCCTTATCAGTTACCAGCTCCATAGCGTTAATTAAACCGATGTGACGGATTTCGCCAATGTTCTTATGGTTACCAAAGGCTTTGACTAATTCTTCATTAAAGTATTTAGCTTTAACTGCTGCCTTTTCTAGAATTTTTTCTTCCTCCATAATTTTAAGAACTGCCAGACCGCAGCTGCAGGCTAAGGGGTTGCCACTATAGGTGTGACTATGCATAAAGGCTTTGCCTTTATTATAGTCATCATAGAAGGCATCATAAATTTTATCAGTTGTGCAAACAATCGCCATAGGCATATAGCCACCGGTAAGAGCCTTACTGATGCACATAATATCGGGAGTAATACCAGCATGGTCGCAGGCAAACATTTTGCCTGTACGGCCAAAGCCAGTAGCAATTTCGTCGGCGATTAAAAGAACTCCGTACTCATCGCACAGCTTGCGCAGCTTTTGCAGATACAGGGGTGGGTAAATACGCATACCTGCACAGCCTTGGACAATAGGCTCTACAATGATAGCTGCAGTTTCGTGAGCATGCTTAGCAAAGGCTTCCTCAGCATGCTTGAAGCACTCACATTGACAGGTTTCGCGATTCTTCTTAAAGGGGCAACGATAGCAGTCAGGAGCCTCTACATGAATGTTATCCATCATCATAGGCTTATACATTTGTGCAAATAAATCCATACTACCAACGGAAAGAGCACCAATGGTTTCACCATGATAGCCTTCGCTGAGACACATAAAGCGCTTCTTTTCGGGATGACCTGTTTGCAGCATATATTGAAAAGCAATTTTCAGAGCACATTCAACAGAGGAGGAACCATTATCGGCAAAGTTAAATTTGTTCAGGCCTTTAGGAACAACCTTGGTCAGCTCCTCTGCTAATTTGATAGCGGGCTCGTGAGTAAAGTTAACAAAGATAACATGCTCTAATTTATCAAGCTGTTCTTTAACAGCTGCGTTAATTTTAGGATTGCAGTGACCTAAAAGGTTGCACCACCAGCTACTGATGATATCAAGATATTCCTTGCCATCAGCTGCGTAAAGGTAGGAGCCCTTTGCATGGTCAACCATAATAGGACGGAGGGTTTCGTAGTCCTTCATTTGAGAGCAGGGATGCCAAATATGCGCTAAATCGCGTTTTGCTAATTCTTCCATTTCCAACTTGTTCATGATATTCCTTCCTTTCCAGACTGTTCTTATCGATATAGTGCAGCTAAAGCTTGCGGATCAATATCCAGCTTAGTGCTATTAGGAGCTACACAGGCGATAACAGGAACACCACTAAGCTCTTCAATCATTTTTTTATTATCCTTCTGCATGAAGTCGTTTTCGTCATAATTATTTAAGATGATTCCACGTACAGGAATATTATGCTGCTTGAGGTAGTAGATAGTAAGAACGCAGGCGTTAATAGAACCAAGAGCTGCACTAGAGATTACTAAGGTGCCAAGATTCAGCTCTTTGATAATATCTTCTAAAAGGATGTGCTTTTCATCCCAACGGATGGGGCAGATAATGCCGCCACTGCCTTCCATAGTTACATAATCATATTTTTCTAAGGATGCCTTATAGTCAGCAGCAATTTTAGAAAGCTCTACCGGATTTCCTTCGCGTAAAGCAGCCAGATGGGGAGAAACAGCCTCTTCGTAGATATAGGAAACAAGGTCGGCAGGCTTAGCAGGAATACCAGCTGTTTTAGCTACAAATTCAGCATCGCCGGGAATCATTTCGCCGTCACGGATTTCGGCACCACTAAGAGCTGCCTTGTAGTAGCCAGCATTTAGGCCCGCATCACGGAGACATTTTACAATAAGACCAGTTACATAGGTTTTGCCTAAATCAGTACCTGTAGCAGTAATAAAAATTCCTTTACTCATTATAATCACCTTCTATTTTTATTTATCATTTTCTTAATAAAGGAATAAGCTTTTTACCCATCAGCGCAGCACAGATGCAGAGAACAATATCTCCAGGAACTGCTAAGATGAAGCAGTAGAGGAATAAGGGCCAAAGTGCTATAGGCTGATTAATAACATAGTTACCGATGATATAGTAATAAACCATACCGCAAAGGTAAACAACAAATAATCCTGCAAAGTTTGCAGTCAGTAATTTCTTCATAGTAGGAGCACCTGCAGACAGCATACCGGTTACACGAGCACCTAAAGCAAAACCAATGAGATAACCAAAGGTAGGCTGAAATACGTATCCGGGACCACCGCCCATTGTGAAAACAGGAAGACCAATAAGTCCAAGGACGATGTATGTCCAGACTGCAGCACTTCCAAGTCTAGGTCCTAAAAGCAGGCCTGCCATAGTAGTGAACAATAGCTGCAATGTAAAGGGAAGTACGGGAACAGGAACCTTGATGAAGGCACCGATTGCAATTAATGCTGTAAAGAACGCCATAAAAACCATATCACGAACTTTATTTTGATGATGGGATACTGTGGTATCCAACATAGTAAACCACTCCTTAATATTTAGTTAACGATAACAGTATACTCCGTTAACCAACGTATGTCAACCTAGTTAACTTATAGGGTTAACATTAAAGATGTGTATGAGAAGCCATTTTGCCAAAGTCATTTATTAGGCTTTGTTTCCTTAATATATGGATAACTATATGTAGTAGTGTTGTAATGTACTGATATAATAAAAACACTATGATTGATATAGGGAAATATAATTGTTTGTAATTTTAATTACAGTTTTAATAATTATACTTGTCAAAAGTAGTTAGTTATGCTATTATGTTAGCGGAAAATCGACTTGCGAGCAGCATCGCTTTAGAGCGAGTTGTATCGATAACGGCTGATTTTCTAAATTAATTACAACAAAGTCAATAATCGCTTGGATCTATAAGACCGGGACGAGGACGCAACACAGGATAACTATGCGCATTCCGTCTTGGAGTGCGCTTTTTTATTTACAGATAGAGATTCTGAGATAAAAGCCTCCTGTCCTTTTAATAGGTATCGTCTCCAAGGGTCAGAAGGGAGAACAATCTACATGAAGGTTGGTATTATCGGCGGTGGCAAGGTTGGCAGCTGTTTGGCAGGCTATTTAAAAAAAGCTGGTTGCCTATCTGCTATTACTGCGGCCTCTGCTGAGCATTGTAAAAAGCTTTCTGAGCAGTTTGCAACGCCTAGCTGTGATAATGTAAAGCTAGTAGAAATATCAGATGTGATTTTGCTTACTGTACCAGATCGCATGATTGCAGATGTAGCAAAGCAGCTTTGTGATGGTGGAGCTTCTTTGCAGGGTAAGATCATTTTGCATTGCAGTGGGTCACTTGGCTTAGAGCCATTAGATGCAGTGCAAAAAAACGGTGCTTATGTTGGTAGCCTGCATCCACTGCAAAGCTTTGCTGGTGGCGTAGTAGACCTTAATGGTGTATATATGGCTGTTGATGGTGATGCTAAGGCATTAACTGCAGCAAAAGAGCTGGCTAAAATTTTGAACGGAAACAGCTTTTTTGTTCCTGCATCTGAACGTGCAGCCTATCATGCAGCTGCTTGTATATGCTCCAATTATGCAGTGGCTGTTGAAGCCATAGCACAAAGTTTGATGAGCAGATGGACTGGTAGCGACGAAGCTGCCTGGCAGGCTCTTGTACCACTTTTTAAGGGCACGGCAGCTAACCTGCTGAAAACGGAAAATCCTGGCACTGTTTTGACAGGACCTATTGCTCGTGGCGATGTGGAAACCGTAGAAAAGCATCTTGCAGTTATGCCAGATGAGCTGACCAACGTTTATTGTTCCCTAGGGCTTGTGGCAACCCAACTGGCCTTGGCCAATGGCACTATTGACTGGGAAACTAAGCAGCGATTAGATAAACTGCTTATCCAATCGGAGGTACAAAATGACCGCAAAGAAGGTAACTGTAGCAACTATTAAGGAAATGAAGCAAAAAGGCGAGCCCTTTACTATGATTACTGCCTATGACGTAGCTATGAGTCGTAATGTTAATGAAGCAGGCGTAGACATGATTCTTGTTGGCGATTCTTTAGGTAACGTTATGCTAGGCTACGATTCTACTGTGCCCGTAACTATGGATGAAATGATTCATCATACTAAGGCTGTTATGCGTGGTAACAGTACTGCTTTAGTTGTTGGCGATATGCCGTTTATGAGCTATCAGGCCAGCATGGTTGATGCTATGTATAATGCTGCACGCTTTTTGAAGGAAACAGGCTGCACTGCTGTTAAGCTAGAGGGTGGTTCCGAGGTTGTGCCCTTAGTAGAAAAGCTTGTCAAGGCTGGTATTCCTGTATGTGCACACATTGGACTGACACCTCAATCTGTAAATCAATTAGGTGGCTTTAAGGTTCAGGGTAAGGATGTAGCAGCTGCACAAAAAATGATTGATGATGCTAAGGCCTTAGAGGCTGCAGGTGCTTTTGCCTGCGTTTTAGAATGTGTTCCTGCTGCTTTGGCAGAAAAGGTTACTAAAGAGCTAAGTACTATGGCAACAATCGGTATTGGCGCTGGCAATGGCTGCGATGGCCAAGTACTTGTATGTAATGACCTTTTAGGCGTATCAACTGGCTTCTGTCCTAAGTTTGTTAAAAAATATGCTAATGTTCATGATATTACTGTAGAAGCTGTTAAAGAATATATTGCAGAGGTTAAGAGCCGTCAATTCCCAGCTGTTGAACATACCTTTAAGATTGATGACAGTGTTTTGGAAAAGCTGTATTAAGAAGCAGATTAGAAAAAGTGAGGCAATTATAAGATGAGATTAGTACATACCGTAGCTGAGCTGCGTGAAGAAATTGCATTAGCAAAGGCACAGGATTTAACTATTGGCCTGGTTCCTACAATGGGTGCACTTCATGAAGGTCATGCATCCTTGATTAGTGCAGCTAATCGTGAAAATGATTTTGTCGTTGTGAGTGTATTTGTTAATCCTACTCAATTTGGTCCTAATGAAGATTTAGATGCATATCCGCGTACTTTAGAAGCTGATTGCAAGCTAGCAGAGGAAAAGGGTGCTAATGTAGTATTCGCTCCGTCTCCTAAGGAAATGTATCCTAGTGACGATGATACTTGGGTTGAAGTTACCGGTGATGTAACCAAGGTTTTGTGCGGACGTAGTCGTCCCATTCATTTCCGTGGTGTAACTACTGTTGTAACCAAACTGTTTAATTTAGCACAGCCTAATAGAGCTTACTTTGGTCAAAAGGATGCTCAACAGGTAGAAGTGTTGAAGCGTATGGTAAAGGATTTATTTTTCCCGATAGAGCTTAGAGTAATGCCTATTATTCGTGAAAAAGATGGCTTGGCAAAAAGCTCTCGTAATACATATTTGAGTGCTGAAGAGCATACTGCGGCACTTGTTTTAAGCCGTAGCCTAAAGGCAGCCAAGGAAATGTATGTAGCTGGTGAGCGTAATGCAGAGGCTATTGTTAATGCAGTAACAGAGGGTATTAAGGCAGAGCCTATGAGCAGCATTGACTATGTAGAGATGTATGCATTGCCTGAATTGAAGCCTATTGCTAATCCCCTGAAGGGCAGCAATTTGCTGGCTGTAGCAGTTAAGTTTGGCACTACACGTCTTATTGATAATATCGTATTGGAGGAAGAAGAATAATGCTTTATAATATACATCATGGTAAAATTCATCGTGCAACCGTAACCGAGGCTAATCTGGAATATATGGGTTCCATCACCATCGACAGCGAGCTTTTAGAGCTGTCTGGCATTTTGCCTGGTGAGCGTGTACAAATCGTTGACAACAACAATGGTAACCGTCTGGAAACTTATGTAATCGCTGGAGAACGTGGCAGCGGCGTAATCTGTCTCAATGGTGCTGCAGCACGTAAGGTTGTAGTTGGCGACACTGTAATCATCATCGCTTATGCTATGATGACCGAGGAAGAAGCTAGAACCTACGAGCCTAAGGTTGTAATGGTCGATAAGAATAATCGTCCTATTAATGTTCGTGGCACAGAGAAGGAAGCCGAAATCGGTTAATATTTACTAAGAAAGCTGTATATAATATTTTAAGGCGCATCGTGTAAGTGATGCGCCTTTTAGTATTGGTAAAATAGATACTTGTTTATGATAATCGGTTAAAAATATTTAGAGTAATGACATTCGTCATGCAATTGGAAGATTGCTTAAATTAAAGTGAGCACAAAAAAAGCGCTGCCAAGGCAGCGCTTTTAGCATTTTACAGTACTTTACCAAGCAGGTTAAGTACGTTTTTATGAGTAATTTTTTCAATGGTATTATCACTGATGCCTTTTTCGGACAGGTATTCAATAATAGGTACATAGCTTTGTACACCAAAGATATTATAGGGAGGATGGCTAATACCATCAAAGTCACTGCCAAAGCCAATGTGGTCGTCATTGCCCATAAGATTCAGCATATAGTCAATGTGACGATATACGCTGTCGATGCAGGCATCATGGTAATCATCATTGAGGAATTGGCCTGCGAAGGTAATGCCGATTAGGCCGTCGTTTTCGTTAATAGCTAGGATTTGTTTGTCGTCTAGGTTACGAGGATGAACACACAAGGATTTAGCATTGGAGTGAGTAGCAATAATAGGTTTGCTGCTTGCTTCAATAACATCCCAGAAGCCTGCAGGTGCGATATGAGAAACGTCTACCAGCATACCCAGCTTATTCATTTCTGCTACAACCTTGCGTCCGAATACGGTTAAACCACCACCGCTAGATTCTTCGTTTACACCATCAGCAATATCGTTGCGATTGCTCCAGGTAAGAGTCATAGCACGAACACCAAGTTCATACAGGCAACGGAGCGCTTCTAAGCTGCCGTCGATGGCACCACCTTCTTCAATAGCTAGTAAAGTAGCAGCCTGATGGTTCAGCACATTAGCAGCATCTTCCTTGGATTTTACAAGTAACAGGTCAACACCTTGGTCCTGAAGCTTTTTAACCTCTTGCAGGTATTTATCAAGCAGGCACAGTGTATAGCGTAAGCCGCCATAATAACGGAATTCATGGGTTGGAACGAACATAGCCATAAATTGCAGGCCGCCACCTAATTCAATCAGGCGTTTAATATCAAAATGCTGTTCGTTGCTATATAAATCAGCATTTTTCTTATAAAGCTCAGTAAGGGTATCGCAATGGCAATCACAAATAAACATAATCTTTCTCCTCGCATAATATAGTCATAGCCTGAAAGGTCAATGCTATGCTGTTTAGATTGAGCTGCATATTCATTGGTTTAATTACAAATTGGCTGTAATCCTAGCTTTTATACAATTCTTCTATTTAATTGGCATAAAATGCTTAGAATATGCTTGTGAACGCTTATAGAAAATAAATTTTTTCTCGTATAAACAAAATAAATATATTAGATAAGGCGAACACATCCATATAATTATAGCATTATACGGTAGTTTTTTGAAGGAGTTATTACATTTTTAAGTAATTAAAGCAATTTATGTGTTGCGTTTACGAAAAAAGTGGCTCTTTTGATACATTTTAGTTTTTCAGGATGCTTTAAATAACTCTGTTTTTATTAAAATGTGTATTAGAAGCAGATACTAAAAAAGGCTCTGCCAAAGCAGAGCCTCTTAGTAAAATCTGAGATTAGTTTTTATCACCAGCCGGTGTAGTAGTAGAAGAAGGTCATACCGATGGTAACAGCCATAGCACCTAACATGGGGATTGCAGTACGTTTTACCAGATCAAAGGAGGAAACCTCGCCCATACCGGAGGACACAACGATAACTGCAGTGATAGGAGACAGGTTACGCATGATGGAAGCTGCAAAGTGCATAGGCAACAGCATCAGTACGGGATGACAACCAGTAGCAGCAGCTACTGCAGGAGTCAGAGCAGCAAACGCAAAGAATGGAGCGTTGCCAGAACCCATAACGATTGCAGAGAAGCCGATGATTGCAACCATAACCAGCATCATAGCCATAGGACCGAAGCCTAAATCTTTACTGCCTTCAATCAGAGTGTTGATAGTACCCATGGACAGTAAGCCTTGTGCAAAGGTTTGACCAGCGATAATCAAAGTGATAACGTTAGCCATTTGCATGCCTAAGCCGTCAAAGAAGGTTTGGCAGTCGTCCAGAACCTTTTTGCCGTCGCGCCATCTGATGTATTCACAAACCATACCAATGAACAGACCGATGAACATAGCCATAACGATGTTCATTTTAATAGTAGTAATCCACAGGGAGCTGAAGGAAAGAATCAGTGCCAGAGGAATAATAGGAAGGATAGCGTAGAAACCAGGTGCAGTATCTGCTTCGTCTCTGGTTACTTCTACTTCAATAGGTTTAACAACGTGGCCATCACGTTTATCCATGTATTTTTGAGTGAAGTAATGGAGAGCACCAACTACTACAAAGGCAACAGCAACGATGGGAACTTGATAATGGCTCCAATAAATTACCGGATCAACGCCTGCGGTTTCAGCGGAGAGGATAGTACCGGTGTCACTGGGGCTCCAGTCAAAGCAGAGGGTAGTAGCAACTGCTGCAGTAGCAGAAAGACGGCTAACACCAAGACCCAACAGGATGGGGAACATGGTAACCATCAGCAGCATTGCCAGGCCGGAAGCACTGTTGATGCACAAACCGATCAGCATACCAACAATCCAAGTGCCGGAAAGAACCAGATAGGGGGATTTTAAAGCTAAAAGGGGTTTAATGGTCAGACGAACCAGGGCGCGGGATGCACCAATTTTATCCATATAACGTGCGAACGCACCAACGGACATAATGTTCAGACCAAGTTTACCAACATTAGAGCTCATAGCAGAACGCATAAACTCAAATGCGTCAAAGATTACGGAACCAGTAGTAGCTTTAGGTCCAAGAATTTGACCATAGCCAAGAAGAACAGCAAGATACATTAAAATCATGCCGCCTAAGATAAGTACCGGTTGAGCTTTGTACTTTTTGTAGATCATATAACCTACCCAAAAAGTAACGACTGCGGAAATAACAACACCCATTTGCAACATCCTTTCTGTTTTTAGTTTCGCAAATCTGATGAGCCTATTATATCATAGAAAGTTGTATGCAACAAGTACAATTGTATTTTTTGTCCGCCGATACAGGATAAAAATAATTACAAAAATAAAAATACTATATCTTTTACGGAATGTCTTTACATGGTGGACATGGCTTGTAAAATGTGTTGGATATAGAGATTTTGAATAGTTTTATACCTACCTATACCATTCAGATGGCCTTCAGTAGCAATTCCTAAGGCTTCTATTTGTGTTTTCCAGCTATCTGGCTCGTTACCATACATATCGTTATTGGCATGATCTCCAGCAACAACCATTAAGGGATACATATGTACCTTGTTGTAGCCACGTTTCTTTAGCTGCTCCATAACTGCTTCAAAATTAGGAGCGTCCTCCTCCTCTACAGTACCAACAACTACAGGAAGCTGCATTTCATCAAAAATAGCTTGCAGTTTGGTAAAGGTATAACGGAAGGACTTGTTGTTAGGGCGTGGAGAACCATGTCCCATAAGGACAACGCCTTCTTTTTCTTTTAAATTAGGAAATTGGGTGGACAAAGCTGTTGCTACAAGGCGATAATCGTTTTCTTCATTAATGAGGGGCTTGCCGATAATTAATTTTTTGAAGCAGTTAGAATATTTTTCCTGAAGTGTCAGAACCTTTTGCTCAAACTCTTCGCCGTGAAGCAAATGAGTGGTTTGCAGTAATATCTCTTCATAGCCAGCTTGATAAAGTTTTTCTAATGTTTCCTCCAGATTGTTAACTTTAATGCCTGTTTCTGCTAAACGCTTACGCACAATGGCAGAGGTAAAGGCACGATATTGGTCATAAGAAGGAAAGGCATCTGCTAGAGCCTGTTCAATGCCACCAATGTCATATTTACGAGTTTCGGCAAAGGTAGAGCCAAAGCTTACTACTACAAGTGCTTTAGTATTTGTCATAAGGAACCTTCTTTCTACAGTATTTTTTTGATTAGTTATATTATACTAAAGGAGTGCATCTATAAATATAGAAAAAGCAATATGTACCAAAAAAGCCCCACCTTAGTGAGAGGTGGGGCTTTTGCTTACTTTAAAGAAAGCTTATTTTGCTTGCAGAGCGTTCCAAGATTCGGTTGCTTTGTCAACAAAGAGCTTTTGTACAGCTGCATTTTCGCCAAGGCCGTGGAGATAGGTTTTAACTTTGAAGCCATTGGATTGCAGGATGGATTTGAAGGAATCGGGTTCGTCACCAGCCATATCGTTGTTAGCATGGTCACCTGCTACCATCATCAGAGGCATCAGAGTTACATTTTTGATACCTTTCTCTTTCAGCTCAGGAATTACGGTTTCCAGATGCGGCCAACCTTCAACGGAGAAGATATAAGCGTTTTTGTAGCCCAGTTCTTTAAGACGGCTTTGCATTACGGAATAGTAAGCGTTTGCCGGATGGGGAGTGCCATGAGCCATAATCAGAACAGCATCTTTTTTACCCATTTTGGGGAATTGAGTGCTAACTGCTTCCATTGTAGCGGTGACATCGTCAGCTTGGCCTTCTTGACCTTGCCAGTACATCAGCGGAGTGCCCATGGTCATTTTTTTGAAGTCATTTTTGTGGAGTTGGTAAACTGCATCTTTGTAGTCATATTCCATACCAGGGATAATATCCAAAGAGGTCAGTGCTACACGAGTGTAGCCTTCTGCTTTCAATGCAGCCAGTGCTTCTTCAGGAGTGGGATATACCAATCCTTCATTAGCTTTAATTCTATCAATAATAATATGAGAAGTAAATGCGGTTACAACCTTTACGCCAGGATGAGCAGCTTTGATTGCTTCTACAGTAGCATCGATGGTTTTTGCACGAGTTTCGGGGAAGGTGGTGCCAAAGCTCATAACCAGAATAGCATCTTTGTTAGGCAGATTTGCTAAGTCTGCATTTACATTGGTTTTAACGCCAATTTGAGTAGCCATCAGCAAAGCCGGAGTAGGAGCTTTAACTTCTTCGCTCAGGGAATATGCTGCATGGGTGGTTGCTGCTGCGCCTAACAGAGTTGCGCAGGTCATGGTCATAACTGCAAATTTTTTCAGGTTTTTCATAGAAAACACACTCCTTAATTTGAGAAAAATGCAAATTGATTTTTCAAAAGAATTGTTGCACAAAAGCATAACCAATCCTATTTCCTATTATTATAATGCTCTCTATGTGATATGTCAATGGAAATGAGAATATTTCTGATTAAGGTTATCTTTTTACTATATATAATACGGTTTAAGGCCGTTGAAATAATGGTTTATTGTGTGTAGAATAAAAAATATATCCTCATAAATTTTAGAATATAAAAATAAAAGCAGCTGTATTTTACATACAGCTGCTAGCAGATTACATAATTATTTTTTTAGCTGAGCCTTGATGCCAGCTAAGGTTTCTGGGCTGATAATGTGCTCAATGCGGCAGGCATCCTTTTCGGCAATATCCATATCAACTCCTAGGTTTTCATGGATAAAGCGAGTAAGGGTAATATGGCGGTCATAAACGGCATTGGCCATCTTTAATCCTTCCTTAGTCAGAAGAATGCTGCCATCAGCTTCCATGATGATATAGTTATCACGTTTTAAAATGCTCATGGCACGACTGACGCTGGCTTTAGTAAAGTCCATTTCATTAGCAATATCTATGGAACGGACACTGCCGTTACGCTTTGTTAGAATGAGAATTGTTTCCAGATAGTTTTCACCGGATTCTAAAAGAGACATATTATACCTCCGCGAAATTTGTATATTTGTTAATTACAATTTTAGCATATAAATTACTCATCGTCACTAGCTAAAATAGTGTATAATGAAGTGAGTATATTTGGAGGTAAGCATATGCTTGATTTTATAAAGGAAACAAAAAGTGTATGGGAGCTGCTGAAGACAACTAAGCAGCCTATAGTTTTATACGGTATGGGTAATGGTGCTGACAAGATTATTGATTGGTGTGAAGCAAATGGCATTAAAGTCAGCGGTGTTTTTGCCAGTGATGAATTTGTCAGAGGACAAGTTTTTCGAGGTTTGACTGTAGAAAAATATTCTGCCATTATTGACCGTCTTGGTCATGATATTCTAATAGTAATTGCCTTTGCTAGTGAAAGGCCGGAGGTATTAGCTCGTTTTAAGGAGTTGGCAGCTGAACATGATGTGGTTGCACCTCATTTACCATTGTTTAAAGAAGCAGAGCTGGTAAGTAATGAGTGGCTGGAGGAGAATGCTAATGAGCTGCAGCTTGTTTATGACCGTTTGGCAGACGATTTTTCACGCAGGGTTTTTGCAGATACATTAAATTATAAGCTGAGTGGAAAAATAAGCTACCTTTTTGACTGTGAAACTGAACGTAAGCAGGATTTAGAAGAGCTATTTATTTTTTCTGAGGATGAAAGCTATCTGGATTTAGGTGCCTATAATGGCGATACGGTTTTGGAATTTTTACAGCTTACTAATAATAGGTGCAGCAGCATTATTGCCGTGGAGCCAGATAGACGTAATTGTCGTAAGCTGCGTAATTTACGTGATGAGCTGGCTTTGGAAAATAAATTTGTTGTACATGAAGCTGGTGTATGGAATAAAAAAGCTGTTTTGAGCTTTTCAGATAGTGGTGGCAGGCAGTCAACATTTATTGATGCTTCGAAGTTAGAGGTTAGTGTAGATACTATAGACAGCTTTGCTGGTAGCAAATACATAAGCTATATCAAGATGGATGTTGAAGGCGCTGAGCTACAGGCCTTAGAGGGTGGTAAGACTACTATTTGTAAATATCAACCCAAGCTCTTCCTCGCAGCCTATCATTATGATGCAGACTTATTCCGCATTCCCTTGGCGATATGGCAGTTGGCAGCTGACTATAAGATTTATCTGCGCAAACATCCATATGTGCCTGCTTGGGAGCTTAATTTTTTGTGTATAAAATAACGTGTATGCGTTGAGAATAATGAACGTTAAAGAGAGTAGCGTTTCTTCTTGGAGGGGGCGCACTCTCTTTTCATTTTACTTTTCCTAGTGAGATGTAGTATAATTAGAAACTGAAGAACTGTACCCTAAAGGAGGAAAAATTTGTGATTCGTAAAACATCTGCCATGGTTGAGGCTAGTATTTTAGCTGCGGTTGCTATTGTCATGGCTTTAATAAGCATGTATGTTCCGGTGCTAGGCGCCTTTGTAAACTTTGTCTGGCCCCTGCCCATTGCTATTTGCGGTATGCGTAATGGCTTGAAATGGAGCATTATGACACTTTTAGTAGCGACGATTATTACTGCTATGATTATTAGTCCGATTAACGCTTTTTTCCTGGCAGCTATATTTGGCTTATTAGGCCTTATTTTGGGTGAATGCATGCGCCGTAAGCTTGCTCCTATGAAGCTGATGCTTTTTGGCAGTGCAGGTGCTTTATTGGCTATTATTATCAACATTGTGCTTAGCTTTTTGGTTTTGGGTATTAATCCTGTTGATATGCTGTATAATTCTATTAATGATGGCTTAGTGCAGCTTGAAGCATATTATAGAGAGCATGGCATGTCTGAGGAGGACATCAAGCTTGCTATTGCGGGCTATGCTGAAATGGTACGTATGATGAAGATTATTATGCCAGGCGCATTCCTGATTTGTGCTCCTATTATGGCCTTTATTAACTATATTGCGGCTAAAAAGATTTTGACTAAGCTGGGTGAAAGCTTTGAGGACTTCCCTCAATTTACAATGCTGCAGGTTCCTGGCTGGGTTTTGTGGCCCTATGGTATTTCTCTTTTGGCTGTAACATATTTTTACTTAAATGCTCCTACAAGCTGGATGTATCATGTTGCGGTAAATGTTCAGACTGTGTGCAGCTTTGCTTTAGTATTCCAAGGTATGGTGCTGCTCTATTGGTTTGTGGACGCTCATAAAAAGCCGCGTTGGTGGGCTAATATTGGTACTGCGCTGATGTTCATTGTACCAATTTTTTCTCAAATCATGGTTTATGTAGGCGCTTTTGATATGGTTTTTGACTTCCGTAAAATTCGTAACCTGCGTTCAAGATAGTAAGAGGTGAACAGTATGTTCAGTAGATTTAATGGTAATATGAATTCACGGGTAGATACTAATATCTTTTTGCTGATTATTTTTCTGCTTTCTGTATTAGTGTGCTATTTACAGCCTAAGCTGATTATTCCTGCGTTAATTATTGTGGGTGTAACCTATTATTTTGCTAGGCGTAATATCATTAATAAGGAAATCTTTTTCAGCAGCTATCTGGATAATATTATTCGTAACATTGAACGTACAAATCATTTTGCTGTACGCAAGCTGGATATTGGCATGGCTGTTTTTTCCAAGGATGGAAAGCTGCAATGGAAGAATGCGCTTTTTCAAGAATGGGTTGGTAAAAAGAATCTAGAGGGTAAAAAGCCTGAGGATATCCTACCGCTACAGCCTAACGCCTTTGAGATGATGCGAGTTAAAGATGGCGAGAAAATTATTCAGATTGATGATAAGTATTTCAATATGAAGTACTACAGTGTGGAAACCCAGGAGCAGCGTACCTTTAAAAGAGGCGATGAAACAAGCTCCAGTGGCTTGATGATTTATTTAACCAATATTACAGAATTGGAGCTGCTGAAGCAAAAATATGGCAATGACAGATTATGCCTTGCTTACGCCCGCTTTGATAACTATGAAGAGGTTATGCGAGGTATGTCCGAGACTAATATTGCCAATCTTAATGGCGAGGTTAATGAGCTTTTAACTAAATGGGTTGCAGCTCAACACGGCTTTATTTGCAGAATGAACAAGGAAAGCAGCTTGATGGGCTTTAGCAATTCATCAGTTGTTGATATGATGGAGAATAAATTTACTATTTTGGACTCCATTCGTGAAGTTCACAGTGGTAATAAGATTCCTCCTACAATCAGTATTGGCGTAGCCTGTGATGGTGTAACCATGGAGGAGTTAATGCAGAATGCCAACAAGGCACTGTATATGGCTCTTGGTCGTGGTGGTGATCAGGCGGTAGTAATAAAAAATAAAAATACCCAGTTCTTTGGTGGTACCAGTACGGTAGCTGCTAAGAGTACGCGTGTACGCGCCCGTATTGTTGCACAAACCATTCATGAGCAGATAATGGCTGCTGACAGAGTGTTTGTTATGGGTCATGTTAATGAGGACTATGATGCCATTGGCAGTACTATTGGTATGGCTAAGCTGTCTATGTCTACAGGTAAGCCTACCATTATAGTAACCAGCGGACCTAATCCTTCGTATGACAAGATTAAAGAGGTTATTGCAGACGGTAAGGTAAGTATGAGTGCGGCAGATAAAAAGTATTTGGAAATTATGGTGGAAGAGGAAGAGGCTATGAAGCTGGTAACTCCTAAGAGCCTACTTATTCTTGTAGACCATCATAGAGCCATACTTTCTGCTAGCAAAAAGGTTTTGGATGCTGTTAAAACAAAGCTCATAGTTGACCACCATCGTCGTGCAGAGGATATTATTACAGATACAGTGCTGTTATATTTGGAGCCTTCCTCCTCATCTACTAGTGAACTAGTAACGGAGCTGGTAGGCTACTTTGACGATAGCCTTGACCTTACTCCTGCTGAGGCAACCGCGCTTTATGCAGGTATTGCATTAGATACTAAAAATTTTGCCGTACAGACCGGCGAGCGTACCTTTGAGGCTGCAGCACTTTTACGTCGTAGTGGTGCTAATCCTAATTTGGTACGTGTACTCTTTAAGGATGATTTAGAATGGGTTCAAAGAAAGGCAAGGCTTGTAGTTGCTGCAAAAATGCCTTTGCCAGGGTTGGCACTTTCTATATATAAAAACGCCGACCGTGATCAACAGTCTTCTGTACTTGCTGCACAAACAGCAGATACTCTCATTACCATTAATGGTATATCTGTAGGTGTGGCAATTGTAGAATATAAGGATGGCTCTTTAGGCGTCAGTGCCCGCAGTGATGGTACTGTCAATGTTCAACGTATAATGGAAGAGTTGGGCGGTGGCGGTCACCAGACTGTGGCTGGTGTACAGATAGAAAACACCCGTGCTAAGGATGTAGAGCCACAAATAATTGCGTTAGCAAAAGAACAATTAGAGGAGCGAGATAACAATGAAAGTAATTCTGCTGCAAGATGTTAAAAGCTTAGGTAAAAAAGGTGATATTGTTGAAACTGCTGAGGGCTATGGTCGTAACTACCTGCTGCCTCGTAAATTAGCTAAAGAAGCTACTGCCGCTAACCTGAATCAGGCTAAGGCTGACAAGGCAACTGCTGCACATCGTGCTGCACAGGCTAAGGACGAGGCTGTTGTTTTAGCTGCACAGGTAGAAAAGGTTGTAGTAACCCTTAAAATGCGTTTGGGCGAAGGTGGTAAAATGTTTGGCTCCATCACCAGCAAGGACGTAGCTGAAGCATTGATTAAGCAAACTGGCCTGAATATTGACCGCCGTAAAATTGAACTGAAGCACTCCATCAAGTGCCTGGGCGAATACACCGCTGTAGCTAAGCTGCATCCGGAAGTAACTACCCAATTCAAGGTTGTTGTAGAGGCTGAATAAGCTTTAACCGAATATTTTTCTGTAAAGGCTGTTGGCAGATTTATATTTTGTCAGCAGCCTTTACTTTAGTTAAAGACATAAGTGCTAATGTATAGTATAATGTAGTATGGAGTTGCCATAAATTGAAATGGCATATTGTGTTTTGCCATGTATTAAATGGCACATTTTATTTATATAAAGGGGTCATATAATCATGATGCAAGATAGAGTTCCACCTCAAAATATAGAAGCTGAGCAATGCGTACTATGTGCTATGCTTCTTGATAAGGAAGCTATAGCCAAGGCAACAGAGATTCTGAGCAGCAGCGATTTTTATCGTGAGTCTCACCGTGTAATTTTTAACGCGATGTTGGAGCTCTATAATAAAAATGAGGCTGTGGATCTTGTTACCGTAACAGAGATTCTGCGCCGAGATAACAAGCTGGAGGATATAGGTGGTATAGCCTATGTTACTGGTCTTGCCAATGCAGTACCAACTGCGGCTAATATTAAGTATCATGCTGAGATTGTGGCTGAAAAATCTGTACTGCGTCAGCTGGTGCGCGTATCTACAGAAATTGCTACCATGGGCTACGAGGCTAACGACGATGTAGGCGTTCTTTTAGATACTGCGGAAAGCCGTATCTTGGAAATTTCCAACCGCAAGAAAAAGGCAGAGTTTACTGCTATCAGCGATGTACTGATGGATTCTGTGCAGACACTGGAGAAGATGCTCTATAATAAGGGCGGTCTGACTGGTTTGCCTACAGGCTTTATTGATTTAGATAAGCTGACCAGTGGTTTGCAGCCGTCAGACTTTATTATTCTGGCAGCACGTCCCTCTATGGGTAAAACTGCTTTGGCGCTGAATATTGTGCAAAATGTTGCTTTGCGTGCTCACAAAAAGGTTGGTGGCGAGCCTAAAAGCGTTGCCTTCTTTAGCTTGGAAATGAGTAAGGAGCAGCTGGTTAGCCGTATGCTTTGTGCAGAGGCTAATATTGATAGCCAACGCTTAAAGGTAGGCGAGCTGCAGGATTCCGACTGGGAAGCACTGTGGGCTGCTTGTGATGTAATGAGCAAGGCCAAGATTTATATTGATGATACAGCGGGTATTACTGCTATGGAGATGCGTAGTCGTGCACGTCGCTTAAAGGCAGAGCATGGCTTGGACCTTATTGTTGTCGATTATCTGCAGCTGATGCAGGGTAGCGGCAAGCGTAGCAGCTCTGGCGACCGCCAACAGGAGGTTTCTGAAATCTCTCGTTCTTTGAAGGCATTGGCTCGTGAGCTTAATGTTCCTGTAATTTCGCTTTCTCAGCTGAGTCGTAGCGTAGAAAGCAGAAATATTAAGCGACCTATGCTTAGTGACCTGCGTGAATCTGGCTCTTTGGAGCAGGATGCAGATATTGTAGCCTTCCTGTATCGTGAGGATTATTATAATCCGGAAACAGAAAATAAACATACAGAGCTTATTATAGCTAAGCACCGTAATGGCCCTGTGGACACGGTTAATCTGTTCTTCCATAAACAGTATACCAAGTTCATCAGCATGACTAACCGCGATGTTAAATAGTTATGAAAATTTGAGGGGATAGCTCCAGGCTAAGGCTTGGGACTATCCCTTTGTTTGTAGATATGTAGTTTAGAGTATTATAGAGAGGACGTGGAAAATGCGTATTCAAACCTTTAATATGGAGGATATCGAAGAAGCAGCTAAGCTTACCTACGATATATGGGGAGATGAGCTACGTGAGGAAAGCTTAAAATTCAAACATTTTGTTTATGAGGCTATGGTGCGCTATTATTGTCGCAGTACAGAGTATTCCTTTAAGCTGGTGGATGATGATGCCAAAATGCAGGCCTTTTTATTGGCAGCTAAAGCAAACGAGCATAATCATAGTGGTGAATGGTTTTTGAGCCAGGTTTATAAATTTACTCAAAGAGAGCGTATTTTAGCACAAAGCTATTTACGGTATCTCCATTATAATGGAGACCAAATGCTGAAGCGTGCTAACCGTGATGACCTTTTGCTGTGCCTTTTCTTAAGCAAAATTGGTGGTGGTGGCAAACAGCTATTACAGAACGTAGAGCTTAAGGCTAGGGAAACAGGTGTTGATAAAATGCTGTTGTGGGCTGATGAAACCTGTGATTATGATTACTATTTACGTCGCGGATTTTTACAGGCTGATAGCTTTACCAACGAGGTGTTGCCAGAGCTTGGACCACAGGCAACTATTGTTTATAGTAAAAAGCTGAATTTGTAAAAAAATAGTGACATAAATGTGCAAATTTTCCGAACAATTTAATATGGAGCCCTGTAAACATTCGAGACTATTGCAAGCTAAAAAAGAAAATGCTATTATAAAAACAGGTGAATAGTAAATCATTTTAGAATCTATTTTAGTTTTTTAGATATTTCTTCACAAAAGAATGTATCTTAGGGAGGAAGAACAACAATGATTGACCGTTATACTCATCCTGAAATGGGTAATATCTGGGCTTTAGAGAACGAATTCCGAACAATGCTTAAGGTAGAGGTGCTTGCCTGCGAAGCTATGAACAAGCTTGGTAATGTTCCTGATGATGCCTTAAAGGATATTCAGGAGAAGGCTGATTTTCGCTTAGAGCGCATTAAGGAGATTGAAGCAGTAACAAACCACGATATTATTGCTTTTTTGACTAATGTGGCTGAGTATGTTGGCGATGCATCCAAATATATCCATAAAGGATTAACCTCTAGTGATGTTAAGGATACTGCTTTATGCTACATGACAGTTCAGGCTGCTGATTTACTTATGCAGCATTTGGAAAAATTTCATGCTGTATTAAAGCGTCGTGCTGCTGAGTTTAAATATACTGTTATGATTGGTCGTACTCATGGTATTCATGCAGAGCCTATGACCTTTGGTATGAAGTTTTTGCTATGGATGGCAGAAACTGAGCGTAATATGGAGCGTTTAGCTCAGGCCCGTAAGCTGATGGCCGTTGGCAAGCTGTCCGGTGCAGTTGGTACCTATTCTAATATTGATCCCTTTGTGGAGAAATATGTATGTGAGAAGCTGGGCCTGACTCCGGTGCGTTTGGCTACACAGGTTATTCAGCGTGACCGTCATGCTCATTATTTGACTACTTTGGCAATCATTGGCTCTTCTTTGGATAAAATGGCTACAGAGATTCGCAACCTACAGCGTACTGATATCCGCGAGGTTGAAGAGTTTTTCTCTCCTGGACAGAAGGGCAGCTCTGCAATGCCTCACAAGCGCAATCCCATTACCTGCGAAAAGGTTTCTGGTATGGCTCGTCTTTTGCGTGGCTATGCAGTTGCAGGCTTGGAGGATGTTACTCTGTGGCATGAGCGTGATATCTCTCATTCTTCTGTAGAGCGTGTTGTTTTACCAGATGCATCCATTGCACTGGATCATATGCTGAGAAAGTTTACTAATATTATTGATAAGCTTTTAGTATATCCTGACGCTATGCTGGCTAATCTTAATAAAACTGGTGGCCTTATTTTTAGTCAAAACCTGCTTATTGCTCTTGTTACCAAGGGTGTTCTTCGTGAGGATGCTTATAAATGGGTACAGCGCAATGCTATGGCACGTTGGCTTGAGGGAGCAGACTTTAAGACTAATGTTGAGCATGATCAGGATATTAAAGAATATCTTACTGATGCAGAAATTGAGGCTTGCTTTGATCCGCAGCCTATGCTGAAAAACGTAGATTTAATTTTTGCTAGATTTGGTTTATAAGTAAGGAGAGACCAACTATGTCATCTGTTGTTGTATTAGGCGCTCAATGGGGCGATGAGGGAAAAGGTAAAATTGTTGATTATTTAGCACAAAAGGCTGATGCTGTTGTCCGTTATAGTGGCGGCTCCAATGCGGGTCATACTGTTGTAGTTAATAATGTAAATTATAAGCTGCGTTTGCTGCCTTCAGGCGTATTGTTTAAGGATAAGATTAATGTCTTGGGTAATGGCGTTGTTATTAATCCGGGCGTTGTTTTAGCAGAGATTGAGGGTATGCGAGAAAAGGGTATTTCCTGCAATAATTTGGTAATCTCTAATCGTGCTCACGTGGTGCTGCCTTATCACTGGCGCTTGGATGAACTGCAGGAGGAGGCCTTAGGTGCTCACAAGATTGGTACTACTAAGGGTGGTATTGGTCCCTGCTATATGGATAAGATTGCTCGTATTGGTATACGTGTATGTGATTTAATGGAGCCTGATACCTTTGCTGAAAAGCTGAAGGCAAATATGGAAGCCAAAAATCAGATTTTGACTAAGATTTATGGCGCTGAACCCTTTGATTACGAAACTGTACTCAACGAATATCTTGCTTATGCAGAGGAGCTGCGTCCTTATGTTGCTGATACTGGCGTCGTTTTAGATGAGCTGTTTGAAAATGATAAGAATGTGCTTTTTGAAGGTGCACAGGCAACCTTCTTGGACATTGATCATGGCACCTATCCCTATGTAACCAGCTCTAATCCTACTGCTGGTAATGCTTCCACAGGCAGTGGTGTTGGTCCCCGTTATATTGACCATGTTGTAGGTGTAGTAAAGGCGTATACTACTCGTGTTGGTGAAGGTCCCTTTATTACTGAATTACTGGATGCTGATGGTCCTGGTCATCAAATTCGTGAAACAGGTCACGAGTATGGCACTGTAACTGGTCGTCCACGTCGTTGCGGTTGGCTTGATGCATTTATGCTTCGTTATAGCGCACGCCTTAATAGCATTGACTATTTGGCAATTACACGTCTTGATATTTTAGACCAAATGCCTAAGATTAAAATGTGCGTAGGCTATAAAATTGGCGATGAGGTTATCAACCGTATCCCTGCTAGTCTTAAGGTAATGGCGCAGGTTGAACCAATTTATGAAGAGTTTGACGGTTGGATGACGGATATTTCCAATGTACGCTATTACGATGATTTACCGGAAAATGCCAAAAAATATCTTGAGCGTTTGAGTCAGGTTGCTGGTGTAGAGCTGGGAATTGTGTCCGTTGGTCCTAATCGTGAACAAACCATAGTTCTTCATGAGCTGCTGCTTAGAAATGGCAGTGAGCCTGCAAAAAAATAAAAAGTTTTGATAAAAGGTATTGACAATTAAAGTCTAAATGAGTATAATTATATCGTTGTCGTGATGACAACTGATATAGATTCGTGATCCACTAGCTCAGTCGGTAGAGCACCTGACTTTTAATCAGGGTGTCCCGCGTTCGAGTCGCGGGTGGATCACCATGATAATAACGCGCTAGAACTTAGTTCTAGCGCTTTTTTTATTGTATAACCGTATTTTTAAGTTCCTGTCTACATTGTCAATTCTGCTAGCATTAAGGGGCATTAGTACATACCTCAACAGCGGTGTTGTTTTGTTTTAACGCTAGGTCATTATTCTGTGTCTATGAGTATTAGTAGCGTACAATGTCGGCGCATTTCCTAGCATCAATGGTCTTAGCAACTGTCTATTAGTATATATCTAAAACAGTGGAACTGAAAGCGTTGAAGGTTTTTCATTCAGGCTTTTGTAGGCATTAGTGCAAGGATACTTTTCCACATCCTCTTCCACAGAATCCATAATCACCTTAAAAGATATTGTGTTTATTTTCTAAACTACACACAATATCTGTGGATAAGTAGTGATAATCCACTATTTTTTCACAAAGTTATACACACTGTGGATAACTTTAGGAGGTTTTTGTGGATAACTGTGGAAAACTTACGCCTTTTAATGTGGATATGATATAATGAGCTTATAGTGATGTTATGTAAATATACGTACTAAAAGATGGTTATTATTTCAGCAGTGAGAATATTTGACCATGATTCGCAATTTATCATAAGAAAGGAAAAGCCTTTTATTTATTGTATAATAGGCGATTAATATAATATGCTTAAGAAAATATTGGCAACAGTTATTTTAATAGCCGCCTTTATAGCTTTTTTAGTAGTTTTTGGCGGTATTGCTATTATTGATATTAGTATTAAACTGATGTGGTTGGCGTTTTCTGCTATTATGGCCTTTGCCTTCAATAGCTTAGGCAGAGATTTTTATCTGGATAAGGTCAATAAGCTTTTGGCGAAGCAAATGCTCTTAGATGGCACTGTAACTGTAAGCGAGGCGCCTGGCATTAAGATGGATAGAGTTATACTTTATAATCTTTCTTGGTGTGATGCCAATGGTAAAGAACGTCTTTTTGTGCATGAGGTGGAGATACGAGCAGGCATTGTACAGATTCTGTTAAGCATTTTTAAAAAGGATAAATTTGCGGAGCTTTTAAAGAACGTACAGGAAATAATTTTGCGTCAGCCGCATTTAAAGCTAGAATACACCCTTGATAATCACAGATTATTGCCGCAATATGTGGATGAATTACGTACAGAAACAGCTGAGGCTGCTGAGCTGGCGGTGGCTGCAGGTATAAATAAGCCTGCTCTGGAGCATTTAAAGCTGTATTTGGAGCGTGGCATATTTGATCTATCGATTAATGATAATATAGTGCGCTTAGAAAATATTAATGGCGTGTGGCGTAATGACCCTGTAATTGAGTACCATATTAGCTGCCAGCTAGAGGATGAAAATATCAGCCTGCAAAATCAAAATGGCTGCAATCGTTTTTTAGTACGTGCTGCCAAAATATCCTTACGCAAGGTGTGGAATATTATTAAGCCTATTGTTGGTTTAAAGAATATGGACTTGGCAGATGGCGAAATTTCCGATGTAAGGGTTCAGCTTGAGCGTAATGCTAGAGGCTGGTCAATTTGTTCTGTAAGCTGGAATCTAAGTGATATTTCACTTAGCAGTGGAGGCTTACTCCTAGAGGATTTAGATGGTAAATTTATCAGCGAGGATTTACGCACCTTTGTTATTAAACGGCTAGAGATGAAGCTCTATAGTCATACTATTAGGGTTGATGGCACAGTTAGCAGACAAATAGATTATAACGATGCTTTTGTTTATGATTTGAAGCTGCGTAGCGATAGATTGCTGTTGAAGAATGGCTTAGAAATCAATATTTTTGACGGCTTCCATATTAGTGGTAGCGTAGGACCATTAGCTGATGAAAGCAATCTTGACTTGCAGGTTAAGGGGATGCTGAGGGTGGATTTTCCAGGCAGCAAGCTAGTTTGTGTTGAAGACTTTAATGGCAGCTGTTTGCTGAAGGATAAGGTGCTTTATAGCCAAGGCATTAGCTGTAAGATGAATGGTAAGCCTATTACTATTGATTCTGGACGTTTTGAGCTAGAAAGTGGAGATTATGAGCTGCAGCTAAAGGGCGAGGGACTGGATGTTGAGCTGTTAACTGACCAGCCAATTAGCGGCTCTACCTTTGTAGAGCTGTGTATAAAAGGCCAGCAGTCCGATGATAGTCTATCCATAGAAGGCTGCTATAGAATTGAAAACATAGTTTATAAAGGGCTTCCTCTTAGTCATATTACTGGTAAACTGAGCTTTGCTAAAAATGGACTTGAATTAATGGATAACCATTGGCATATAATGAATATGAACATACCTATTGAGTGCAGGTGGCAGGATAATGCAGTACATATAAATTGGGGTGATAGCTTGAAGCGTTTTGCCAGTGAAAGTGCACTTGCTAAAGCTTGGCAAAAGCTGAAGAATAATTTATAGCAGCTTGACTAAAACCTACTGCAATGGTAGAATTATAGTTAGCGTATGCTAACTATAAAAGGAGGTTATACATTTGGATCAAAATATTCTTTTTGCATTCTTAATGACTTTGATTGCAGGTCTTAGTACTGGTATTGGTAGTATTATTGCTTTTGCAACTAAACAGACTAATAAAAAGTTTTTGTCCATCAGTTTAGGCTTTTCGGCTGGTGTGATGATTTATATTTCTATGATTGAGATATTTGCGGAGGCTCAAAAGACATTAATTAGTGAGCTAGGTGAAAAGCAAGGCAGCTGGTTAACTGTAGTGGCCTTTTTTGCTGGCATGCTGCTTATTGCCATGATTGATAAGCTGTTGCCTGAAGAGGAAAATCCCCATGACGTAAAGCTTGTAGCAGCGGAGGAGGAAGTGCATAAAGATAACTTTAAGCTGATGCGAACAGGCACCTTTACTGCTATTGCCATTGCAGTTCACAACTTTCCTGAAGGCTTGGCAACCTTTATTTCTGCGCTGCAGAGTCCGGCCTTGGCTATACCTATTGTAGTAGCTATTGCTATCCATAATATTCCAGAGGGTATAGCTGTATCAGTGCCTATTTATTATGCTACTGGCTCTAAGAAAAAGGCTTTTATGTATTCCTTCGTGTCTGGCCTGGCAGAGCCTGTTGGTGCTTTGGTTGGTTGGCTTATTCTAATGCCCTTTATGAATGATATTATTTTTGGTATCATTTTTGCTGCTGTAGGTGGTATTATGGTATTTATCTCCTTTGATGAGCTGCTGCCTGCTGCTAGAGAATATGGCGAGCATCATCTTTCTCTTTATGGACTGATTGCCGGCATGGTTGTTATGGCTATCAGCCTGCTGATGTTTGTGTAATAAGCTTGGCTCTATAAAAATTAAAATAACCGCTTATACAGATAACGATGTACTTTTAGACAGGTACATCGTTATTTTTTAGAGATGTTTAATGCGGATTGGTTTAATTAAGTGCTTAGACAGTACTTGATGATTAGTATAGGGACTTCATTATGTTGCTATCTATTTTAGAGCTATATATGAAAAAAGACCTAGTATACCAGAAGTACACTAGGTCTTAGTATTTAGTGGAGTATATTATTCAGCCTTGTAGCCTCTTGCTTCAGCAACCTTTTGGAAGGCAACCTCTGCTGCATCAATGGTTCTCTGAATATCTTCAGGAGTATGAGCATAGGAAACAAAGTTAGTCTCAAATTGAGAAGGCGGCAGATAGATGCCCTGCTCCAGCATGGAGTGGAAGTAGATTTTAAATGCTTCCAAATCACTTGCTGCTGCAGTGTCAAAGTCAACAACAGGTTTGTCGTTAAAGAAGACAGTGAACATGCTGCCAAGACGATGAACCTGTACGGGAACACCAGCCTTTTTAGCTGCTTTTTCCAGACCACCGGTAAGGATGGCAGTTCTGCTTTCCAGCTTCAGGCATACATCATTATCAACCATATAGCTGAGGGCTGCAATGCCTGCGGCCATTGCTAAGGGGTTGCCGCTAAGAGTGCCTGCCTGATACATAGGACCTGCAGGAGATACCATGCTCATAATTTCACGTTTGCCGCCATAGGCAGCAACAGGCAGACCACCGCCAATAACCTTGCCTAAGCAGGTAATATCAGGGTCGATGTCATAAAGGGATTGAGAGCCACCCTGAGCACTGCGGAAGCCACTCATTACCTCATCACAGATGAAGAGTGCACCGTAGTCTTTAGTCAGCTTACGAACTGCTGCTAAATAGCCTTCGTGAGGCAGCACCAGACCCATGTTACCAGGTGTAGGCTCTAAGATTACTGCTGCAATCTCTTGGCCACGCTCAGCAAAGACCTTTTCCAAAGCAGGAAGATCGTTAAAGGGAACGGTGATAGTGGTTGCTGCAACTGCAGAGGGTACACCAGGGCTATCAGGAACGCCAAAGGTAGCTCCGCCACTGCCAGCTTTTACTAACAGGCTGTCGTGGTGACCATGGTAGCAGCCGATGAATTTTACAATGCATTCACGTCCGGTATACGCACGAGCCAGACGCAGTGCACTCATAGTTGCTTCGGTACCGCTGTTTACCATACGCACCATTTCCATAGAGGGAATCAGGTGGCAGATAATTTCAGCCAGTTCAACCTCTGCTACAGTAGGTGCACCATAGGAGGTGCCTTTTTCTGCAGCAGCTTTAATAGCATCGGTTACGCATGCAGGTGCATGTCCCATCAGCAGAGGACCATAGGAAAGTACATAGTCCAGATATTCGTTACCATCGATATCATAAATACGGCTGCCTTTACCACCATTAATAAACGGGGGAACACCGCCTACACTGCGGAAGGAGCGTACGGGGCTGTTTACGCCACCAGGAATAAATTTACGTGCTTCCTCAAAAACACGACTAGATTTTGTGTGATCCATAATCTTCTCCTTATTTCTCTTGCAGCCATTTAGCTACGTCAAGAGCGTGATAAGTAATAATCATTTTGGCACCGGCACGTTTAAAGCCAAGCATGGTTTCCATAACAATGCGTTTTTCGTCAATCCAACCCTTTTCTGCAGCAGCCTTAACCATAGCATATTCACCGCTTACGTTATAAACGCATAAGGGACGGTTGAAGGTTTCGTGAACGCGTTGCACAATGTCTAAAAACGCCAGAGCAGGCTTAACCATTACGATATCAGCGCCTTCTTCAATGTCCAGTTCAACCTCGCGAAGGGCTTCATCAGTATTGGCTGGGTCCATTTGATAGCCCTTGCGGTCACCAGCAGCAGGAGTGGAATCCGCAGCTGCACGGAAGGGACCATAGTAGGCAGAAGCAAATTTAGCAGAATATGCCATGATAGGAATGTGGTTGAAGCCAGCTTCATCCAGTCCTTCGCGGATTGCACGGACATAACCATCCATCATATTAGAGGGAGCAATCATATCAGCGCCAGCTTTAGCATGAGAAACAGCTACCTTAGTCAGCAAAGGCAGGGTAGCATCGTTGTTTACGGTGCAGCCATGCTCTAAAACACCGCAATGACCATGCTCGGTATATTCGCACAGGCAAACGTCAGTAATAATAACCAGTTCAGGGTATTTTTCTTTAATAAGGGTACAAGCCTTTTGAACGGGCTCGTTCATGTCCCAACCGCTGCTGCCAATAGCATCCTTGTAGGAGGGCAGACCAAAGAGGATAATAGCGGGGATACCAAGCTCTACAACTTCGTCAATAGCTTCCATTACACGGTCTAAGGACCAATGGTAGTTGCCAGGCAGGGATTCGATTTCGTGTTTAATATTTTCGCCAGGAACGACGAAAAGCGGATAAATAAGGTCCTTTACAGAAACCTCGGTTTCGCAAACCATTGCACGCAGATTAGCATTAGCGCGCATACGGCGGGGACGGTAAACCGGAAAACCAGTACTCATGAAAATCACTCCTTGTAATATTCTTCAATAGCGGTCATCAGGCCGTCAATAGTATATTCAGCTGCAGAAATTGCTGGCTTTAAGCCATTTTTCTCCAAAGTTTCAGCTGTTACAGGACCAATAGCTGCCAGTGCAACCTTGTTTAAAAGGTCTTTTTTGTCGCCTAAAACGTCCAGCAGATTGGTTACGGTAGAGGAGCTGGTGAAGGTTACAACACTTGCTTCACCACTTTCTAAAGCTTCCAAAAGCTCTTCCTTGTTTTGGCAGTCTGCAACAGTTTCGTACGCAGCTACTACGTCAACCTGTGCACCTAATGCACGGAGACGTTCGGGTAATACATTACGAGCTACCTTAGCACGTGCAAGCAGCAGCTTATCGCCAGCCTTAGTATCTTCTGCAAGAGCATCAGCCAGCTCTTCAGCTTTGTAAGCAGAAGGAATCAAATCGGCAGTAATGCCATAGCCCTTAAGAGCTTCAGCAGTTGCACTGCCAATAGCAGCAATTTTTACGCCACACAGTGCGCGTGAGTCCTTGCCAGCCTTTTGCAGACGGTTGAAGAAGTATTCAACGCCATTAACGCTAGTAAGAATGAGCCATTTATAAGTATCAATCTCAGCGATTGCTTTGTCAAGAGGTGCAAAGTCAGCAGGCGGCACAATTTTGATAGCAGGAACCTCTAAAACTCTTGCGCCTTGTGCTTCTAATTTTTTTGTCAGTGCACTTGCTTGTGCACGAGCACGAGTTACGATAACAGTTTTGCCAAAGAGAGGCTTGTTATCGAACCATTGCAGCTGTTCACGCAGCTTAACAACCTCGCCTACCAGAAAAATTGCAGGCGGCTTCATACCAGTTGCTTTAACGTCTGCAGCAGCCTTGCCTACAGTGGTAATCAGAGTACGTTGCTCAGGACGGGTGCCCCAACGGATAACTGCAGCCGGGCAATCAGCACTACGGCCATTAGCAATGAGTTGGCTGCTAATACGCTCAATATTTTCTACACCCATAAGGAAGACTAGGGTATCAACAGCAGTTGCCAAGCCCTTCCAATTAATGGTGGATTCACCCTTGGTGGGGTCCTCATGACCGGTAATAACAGCAAAGGAGGTTGCTACGTGGCGATGAGTTACAGGAATACCTGCGTATTCTGCTACTGCAATAGCGGAGGTTACACCGGGAACGAATTCAAAGGGCAAGCCTGCCTCCAACAGCTCGATTGCTTCTTCGCCACCACGACCAAATACAAAAGGGTCACCGCCTTTAAGACGAGCAACGGTTTTGCCTTCTGCAGCAAGCTTTACTAACAGCTTGTTAATATCAGGCTGGCGCATAGTGTGGTTAGCACTTGCCTTGCCAACATATACCATTTCTGCATCCTTGCGGCAGAATTCAATAATACGAGGGTCTGCCAGACGGTCATATACAACAGCATCTGCAGTTTCCAGGCATTCCTTAGCCTTTAAGCCTAAGAGGCCCGGGTCGCCGGGGCCTGCACCGATTAAATATACTTTACCCTTTTTTTCCATGATTTCACACTCCTTAAAGAATTGCTGCCAGAATGTCCTGACCGCCTTCAGCCAGCATTTGATTGCCAAGCTTTTGTCCCAGCTCTACAGCTTTTTCAGCATCGCCGGAAATGGTATTACGCAGCACAGTGCTGCCATCTAAGGAAGCAATTATTGCTTCAATCTTAATTTCATTGTTTTGAACTTCTGCATGTACGCCGATGGGAACCTGACAACCACCTTCAACAAGGCCTAAGAAGGCACGCTCGGCATCAGTAGCCTGTTTTGTTGCAGTGTCATTTAAAAAGGCCAGCATTTCACGTACTTCAGTATTATCGGTACGGCATTCAATTGCTAATGCACCTTGACCAACTGCAGGAAGGCATACGCTTGTAGGGATAATTTCCTTAATACGGTCGCCATGTCCTAAACGCTGCAGTCCTGCAGCTGCAAGAATAATAGCATCCATATTGCCTTCATCCAGCTTGCGTAAACGTGTATCAACATTGCCACGCAAATCAACAATCTTCAAGTCAGGACGAGCTGCTAAAAGCTGTGCTCTACGACGGAGACTGGATGTACCAAGAACAGCACCCTGAGGCAGCTCCGCAAAGCTGTTATATTTATTGCTGACAAAAGCATCGCCTACATTGGCTCTGCTAGTAATAACGGTTAAGCACAGGCCCTCAGGAAGGACTGTAGGCATATCCTTTAAGCTATGCACCGCTAAATCAACGGTACCATCTAAAAGCTCTTCCTCAATTTCTTTAGTAAATAATCCCTTGCCACCAATTTGTGCCAATGGAACATCTAAAATTCTGTCACCCTTAGTAACAATTTTTTTTAAAGTAACCTCACACTCAGGATACTCCTTGCGCAGCTCACCAGCAATAAAATTGCTTTGCCATAAAGCTAAAAGGCTTTGTCTAGTTCCAATCTTCAATTCGGCTTTCATCACCAAACTCCTCTCCGGTTTCATTGAGCAAGAACAGCTCACAAATCATTTGTTTATATCGTTCCTCATCTGGAGTTCCTGCAACGCTGTTCATAGCAATCATAGGTTCTCTAAGAAATTTATGCTCAATTTTTTGCGTCATTAAATCAATAATACGACGTTCTCTATCTGTTAAATCAGGCATCTTAATGAAGGCCTTTTTCAAAACCTTTTGGCGTAGAAAATTCATCTTATCGTGGAGCTGAACCATTACGGGACGCATAGTATAGTAGCGTAAGCGTTCCTTAAGGGATTCGATTTCTTCCTCAATAATAGCTTCAGCAACCTTAGCTTCATTGGTACGGAAGCTTTTGTTCATATCTACGACATTTTCAAGGTCATCTATATTATACACCGTTACGCCCTTCATATCACCTAAAGCAGGATCAACGTCACGGGGGACTGCGATATCAATTAAAATTAAGGGCCTATTGGTACGTTCGGTAAGCAGTGGGCCTAGGTTTTCGGCTGTTAATACATAGTGAGGTGCACCTGTAGAGGTAATGATAATATCTGCCTCAGAGGCTTGGTTAAACATTTCTCTATAGGGGATAGCAATGCCGTTAAATTTTTCCGCTAGCTCGTGAGCGTGGTCAAAATTACGGTTGCTGACAATAATTGTTTTTGCACCTTTATCAATAAGATGACGTGCAGTCAGTTCACTCATATGTCCTGCACCAACTACTAAAATTTTAGCAGCACTTAAATCACCAAGAATATTGATAGCCAAATCAACTGCTGCAGAGGATACAGAAACACTGCTAAAAGCAATTTTTGTTTCTGTGCGCACTCTTTTACCAACAGCAATGGCTTTGTTCATAATGGTATTTAACAGGGTGTCAGTCATGTCGTTAGAACGAGCCAATTGGTAGGCGTTTTTTATCTGACTTAGAATCTGACCTTCACCAACAACTAGTGAATCCAGGCTAGCTGCTACATAGAAAAGGTGGCGTACGCAGTGAGTGCCGGATAAATTATAGAAATATTCGGGGCTATAATGCTCGCCAGCCAAATGCTTGATTAATCTTTTTATTACGGGAATCGCTTCCTCTGGATTATCTATAACCATATAAAGCTCTGTGCGGTTACAGGTAGAGAGTAGCATAGCTTCAGAGATTGCGTCAAAGCTACGAAAGCGGCGCATAATACTAGCAACACGGTCAGCAGAAAAATTGAAGCGTTCACGGATTTCTACTGGTGCTGTTTTGTGATTGAGCCCTAAAACTGTTAACTGCATATCTTACTTTCTCCTTTGCTTGGAATATATCATTTGCTTCCAATAGATTTAAAATTTCCTGATTTAATGTTTTTCGCCAAAAGGCTGTACGCTCTGATGGTGTTGAGGGAATGTTTTTTACCTGGTCTCTTTGCTCTTTTAGAAATTCATTAAATTCTGCAAAGGCAGGGGTAAGCTTTTGCTGTAAAAAGCTTTTTAAAAATCTTGTATATGCTGGAATGCCACCTGTAGCAATTGTAAGCTTTAGGCTGCCAATTTCCAGGGATGCAGGTACTGTGAAATTGCTTAGCTCAGGATCAGTAATATTATTTACTAAAAAAGGAGCGTTTTGGGAAATTTCTCTGTTCACTGCTTTGCTATCTGTTGCTGCAATGGTTATAAAAGCATCAGCAATATGTGCAGGATGATATACATCCTTGATTATATTACAGCAGTATTTCTGTGCTGCAGTAAGGGCTTCTTGGCAGAAAGCAGGAGCTACTATGGTTATCTTTGCACCAGCCTCGCCAAGTGTAATAAGCTTACGTGCGGCTACGCCTCCTCCGCCGATAATGACACAGTTCTTGCCTTTCAAATTTAGCATTGCAGAGTATTGGAAATCATTCTTATTAAGCATTTTATATCTGTCCTAAAAATATCGAGAATAAATATCATTAAAAAGCAATATTAACTAACTTATTCTACCATAAATTCAAAGGTTTTTAAAGCTAACATATCTATATTTTATTTAAAATCTTCTAAAAAAATCAGTGAAATATTTTCTTTTTAGGAATAATTATTCGTATTATTAATCAAAAACAGATAGTTAAGCAGAGGCAGGAAAAAGGAGTTTAATGGCGAATATCTAAACTATGATTAAGTTATAGCTAAGAGTGTTGCTATCCTAAGGGGGAAGATTTTATGAACTGTGCATTTTGCAAGCACCATAACTGCTATATTAAAGGACAAAATTGTACTCGATATTCTCACGAGCAGGTTGTTGATTTTTATGATGAAGAAGATATAGATATGATGAAGGCTGCAGCTGCTACAGAAAGCCGCAATTACTTAAAGATGACACGTTTGGAAGAAAGTGTTTTCTTTGCTCAACAGATGGGCGTTAAAAAAATAGGTATTGCTTTTTGTATTGGATTGGCTGTTGAAGCTAAGTTTTGTGCACAATATTTCAAAAATGCAGGCTTTCAGGTAGAATCCATATGCTGCAAGAACTGCGGTGTAGATAAGGATGTGCTTGGTTTGGAAAAAATTAAGCCTGGTCAATTTGAAGGTATGTGCAATCCTGCTACTCAGGCTCAGGTGCTTAATGATGCTAAAACTGAGCTGAACTTCATTGTTGGACTATGTGTAGGTCACGATATGGTATTTACAAAGCATTGTGATGCTCCAGTTTCTGCGCTTATTACTAAGGATAGGGTTTTGGCAAATAATCCTGCTGGCGTTGTATATTCTCGCTATTGGCGCAGAAAATTAGGAATTCTAGAGGAGGGTACTGTATAAGCTGCTACAAGATATGGGTAGTTGTGCAGCTGGATTAGTACCGATGTTGTAGGCTTGGAAAATATATAATTTTTATGGATAAGGTGCTGCATGGAAAGAGCTTCTGTGCAGCATTTTTCTTTTATTATGCGTTAAAAGACAGAAAATTTTATAAGAAAAATGCTTGGCAACAAGGTTTATGTGAAAGTTTGTCGAAATAAATAACAAGAATAATATCTAAACGTCATTTACATATGTTCTGACAAATGTTACAATTGGTTTAATAACAAATTTAAGAACAGGGGTGATTGTTTTGTTGACTTTGGAAATCTTACAAAAAATGCTTTTAGCCGCAGCAGCTGAGCTAAAAGCAAAAAGCATGTACCTGTGTGAGCTGGATGGCGTTGCTGGTGATGGAGATCATGGTCTTACCATTGGTCGTATGGCAGATGCTATGAAGGCAAAAATTGAGGCCAACGATAGTGCTGATATGAAGGAGCTCTTAGACGATTTGGGTATGGCCTTCATGGGTATTAATGGCGGCAGTGCAGGTCCCTTATGGGGAACTGTATTTAGTGGCTTTGCCGAGGGCATTGATGATGGTGTTACTGAGCTGGATGCAGCCGGTATTGCTAAAATGTTTGAGCAGGCTAAGGAAGATTTTATGGATATTTCAAAAGCTAAAACTGGTGACAAAACTATGGTTGATGCTCTTTATCCTGCGCTTGATGTGGGCATCAAGGCTGAAGGCGACTTAAAAACAATCTTTATTGCTATGGCAGCAGCTGCTGTAGCTGGCGCTGAAGCTACTAAGGATATGGTTGCTCGTTTTGGTCGTGCTAAAAACGTTGGCGAACGCAGTCTGGGTACTCCTGATCCTGGTGCAACCTCTATTTCTATTCTTTTTGATTCTATGGCTAAGGCTCTATAATCGACAAAATATTCTCTGCATCTCTATGAGAGGTGTCCAAATAAGTGTTCCATACAGTTTCTAAATTAAAATTTTAAAACAAAATTGGAGGCGTATTAACATGAAAAAATTTATCAATGATCCCGAAAATCTGACTTCTGAATTACTGGAAGGTCTGGCTCTGTCCAACCCTGATATTATCTCTCTGGAGCAAGGCAATCTGGTTGTAAATAAAAAATTGAAGGATGCTGACCGCGTAACCATTGTTACCCTTGGTGGTACTGGCCATGAACCGGCAATCAGCGGCTTCGTTGGCGAAGGCATGGTTGATATTTCTGTTGCAGGCAATATTTTTGCAGCACCTGGTCCTCAAGCTTGTGTAGAAGCTATTAAAATGGCTGACAAAGGTCATGGTGTTTTGTTTGTAGTTCTGAATCACGCAGGTGATATGCTGACTGGTAACCTGACCATGAAGCAAATTAAAAAACTTGGTATTCCTGTAATCAAGGTTGTTACCCAAGAGGATATTGCTAATGCTCCTCGTGAAAATGCTGACGACCGTCGTGGTTTGGTTGGCTGTGTACCTCTGTATAAAATTGCTGGTGCAGCTGCTGCAGCTGGCAAATCTTTGGAAGAGGTTGCTGCCATTGCTCAAAGATTTGCTGATAATATGGCAACCATCGCTGTGGCAACTGTAGGTGCTACTCATCCTGCAACCGGCATGGAAATTGCTCATATTGAAGAAGGCGTCATGGAAGTTGGTATGGGTCAACACGGCGAAGGTGGCGGTGGCAGCCAGCCTATGAAATCTGCTGACGAAACCGCAGCTCTCATGATGGACGCTCTGTTGAAAGACCTGGATGTTAAAGCTGGCGAAAAGCTTTTAGTTGTTATCAATGGCAGTGGTGCTACTACTTTAATGGAGCAGCTGATTGTATTCCGCGCTTGTCATAAATTCCTGGCAGAGCGTGACATCGAGGTTGTTGCAAGCGTAGTTGGTGAGGTTCTGACAGTTCAAGAAACTGCTGGCTTCCAAATGTTCATCGCTCGTATGGATGAGGAGCTGCTGGGTTACTGGAATGCTCCGTGCCGTACTCCTTACTATAAGAACTAATATCAAACAAAGGAGAAATAAATACTATGGCAGATAAAGATGGCAACATCTTAGCAAAAAATTATGGTATTGGCATTGCTCCGCCAGACCGCAAGTTTCCTGTAAAGGGTCTTGATAGTGCAGGCTGGGGAATGCAAAGCCGTTTAGCTAATATTTTTGGTGACGATGGCCGCACTATTATGTTGGCCTTCGACCATGGCTATATTTTAGGTTCTACTGCTGGTTTAGAGCGTTTGGACCTTGTTATACCGCCGCTGATGCAATATGCAGATTGCCTTATGGCAACTCGTGGCGCACTCCGTGGCTGCATTCCTGCTAATAATCACAAAGCCATTGCTTTACGCTGTACTGCAGATACTAGTGTGTTAAAGGATGACATGAGCTTTGGTAATGTTGGCGTTGATATTGAGGATGCCATTCGTATGAATGCTTCCTGCATGGCAGTACAATGCTTTGTTGGTTCTGAGGGAGAGCTGGATTCCTTAAGAAATCTGGCCTACTACGTAAATAACGGCGAGCGCTTTGGTATTCCTGTGCTTGGCGTTGTTGCTGTTGGTAAAGAGATGGAGCGTACCACTCGTTATTTCTCTCTGGCAACCCGTTTGTTGGCAGAGCATGGTGCTCATATCATTAAAACCTACTATTGCGATAACTTTGAACAGGTTACTGCAGCTTGTCCCGTACCCATCGTTATTGCTGGTGGCAAAAAGATTCCTGAAAACGAAGCTTTGGAGATGGCGTATCGTGCAGTAAATGAAGGTGCTGCTGGCGTAGATATGGGACGTAATGTTCTGCAATCTGAATGTCCTAGTGCTATGCTGCAGGCAATCCGTATGGTTGTACATGAAAATGCTAAGCCGGAAGAAGCGTATAAGGCTTATGAATTACTGAAAAAGGACGTGAAATAAATGAAAGAATTTATGCATGTTGGCGTTCCTACAGATATTTCTCGCGAAGGCGAGTTCTATGCTGAAGGCATTAAGACTCATATTGTAGCTCCTGAAACCAATGAATTCCATATTGAGTATCTGCGCTTTGAAAAAGATACTCCTTTGCCAAAAGAGCTGCAAACCTTGGTTCATGTAGCATATAAGATCGATGACCTTGATAAGCAATTGAAAGAAAATAAGGTTATTGTTGAGCCTTGGATGGCTGATGAGCATACCCGTATTGCTTTTGTTATGAAGGACGGCATTCTTTTCGAATTGATGGAAGAAGTAAGATAAATTGCTTAACGCAAGAGAACGGGCGCAGCTTATTGCTGCTGCACGTTTATACTATGAGGATGATTTAACTCAAGCTGAAGTTGCCAAACGATTAGGCGTATCCCGTCCTATTGTCAGCAAAATGTTGGCACGTGCCCGAGAGGTTGGTATAGTTCATATTGAGATTCGTGGCGGTGATGAGCAGGATTCAGATATTTTGGAGCATTTGCAGCGTAAGTACAATCTTAATGGTGTTTTGATTGTTTCTAGTGGTAAGGGCGCTGCGGAGCAGGCTGCCAGGTATTTGGCCTTAGAAACTGCAGCAGACAAGAATCTTGGCTTAGGCTGGGGATATTTGGCTGGCGATATTGTGGAGAAGATGGGTGTTACTAAGCTCCACACTCAGGACGGCTTTATATTTCCATTGATTGGTCATGCTCATTACAATCTTCATGGCTATCATCCGGATAATTTAGTGCGTAGATGGGGAGAAACCATGGGGCGCACTTCTTATTATCTTAAATGTCCCGCTTTTCCTGATTCTGAGGAGAAACGTGATGAGTTAGAAGCATCTGCAGATTATAAGGTTGTACAGGCCCTATGGAGTCAGATGGATTCGGCTATTATTTTTGTCAGGAACTTTCCTAACGTGCCTGACGAGGGTACTGCTACGCGTTTTGGTGATGCATTGCAGAAGCAAAAGGCTGTTGGCAGCTTCTTGTCCTATTACTACAATGATAGAGGCGAATTTATTAGTGGTAATAGTGACTTTTGCCTACATATTCCTTTGGCATCCTTGCGTCGTTGCCGAAAAATCATTGGCGTTGGCTTGAACGCAAGTATTAAGGCTCTGCATGGAGCCTTGGCTACAGGTCTGATTACTCATTTGGTAGTAACTAGAGAACAGGCCCAAGAGCTTTTAGCAGATTAAGAAAATAGATAGGGAGCTGTCATGATATGACGGTTCCCTATTTTTGTTACATACCAATTTTGAAAATCTTGTAAACTTCTGTACAAAGCTATTATGATAATGGGAAATTTTTTCTGAATAATAGATTTTTGTTTACAAGTCTATCTAAAAGTCATAAAATAAATCCATCCGTAGTATAGTATTAATTTTGTAGAATGGAAGGATGGTAGTTATGATTTCTTGGAAGAACAAAAAGATAAAGGCTTTGACTGCTGCATTGATGTTGACTTTGGCTATGGGCGCACTGGGTTGTGGTGGCGATAGCAAGGCTGAACAGGGTAAGGATGCAAAGGTAAGTGTAGGTATTGTTCAATTAGTAGAGCATACGGCCTTGGACGCTGCTAACAAAGGCTTTGTAGAGGGCTTGGCGGCAAAAGGCTTTAAGGAAGGTCAAAATATTACCTTTGACAGACAAAATGCACAAGCAGATCAATCTAATTTGCAGAATATTGCACATCGTTTTGTAAATAATAAAGTAAATCTTATCTGCGCAATCGCGACTCCCGCTGCTCAAACAGCTGCAAATGTAACCAGTGATATTCCTATTGTGGCAACTGCTGTTACTGATTATGAGGCTGCAAAGCTGGTAAAATCCAACGCTAAACCTGGAACAAATGTTACTGGTACTAGTGATATGAACCCTGTTAAGGAACAGCTTGAGCTGCTGCTTAAGATTGTTCCAAATGCTAAGACTATTGGCACCATTTATAGCTCCAGTGAGGTAAATTCTCAGCTGCAGATTGACCTTTTGAAGGCTGCTGCCAAGGATAAGAATATTGTCATTAAGGAAGCTACAGTTTCTACCGTTAATGATATTCAGCAGGCTGCAAATAGCTTGGTTGGTGAGGTTGATGCTGTTTATATTCCCACTGATAATGTTATGGCATCTGCTGTTCCTACACTGTTATCTGTAACTGATGAGGCTAAGCTGCCTGTAGTTGTAGGTGAAGGTGCTTTAGTTAAGGCAGGCTGTTTGGCAACCTTAGGCATTGATTATCACAAGCTGGGTGTTCAAACTGGTGAAATGGCTGCTGATATTCTTTCTGGCAAGGCTAAGCCGGAGGATATGGCAATTCAGGTTCAAAAGGAATTTAAAGCAACTGTTAATATGAAGGCTGCTGAAAAGCTTGGTGTTAAGCTGCCTGAAGATGTGATGAAGAATGCGGAGATCGTTAAATAATTGGTAAGTTTAAGAAGTCTGCCGTAGTTCGGCAGGCTTCTTTTTATTAGACAAGCAAAGGAGATTGCTATGATTGATTTATTGATTCCAACTGTGGCGCAGGGACTGCTTTGGGCTGTTATGGCCTTAGGTGTATATATTACCTTCCGTGTGCTTGATATTGCTGATTTGACTGTTGAAGGAAGCTTTCCCTTAGGTGCTGCAACTGCGGCTACTATGATGGTGGCGGGATATGGACCTGTGGCAGCATTCTTAGGAGCTTTTCTTGCAGGTACCTTGGCTGGTGTTGTAACTGGTCTTTTGCATACCAAAATGAAGATACCAGCTCTTTTAGCAGGTATCTTAACTATGATTGCTTTGTATTCCGTAAATTTACGTGTTATGGGTAAGGCAAATTTATCTCTTTTAGGTGCTGATACAGCCTTTAAAATGGCTAAATCTGTTTTAGGTATGAATACTGCGCAAACAACTTTTGTGGTTGGTCTGCTTGTAACTGTTGCTGTTGGTGTATTTTTGTATTGGTTCTTTGGTACAGAAATTGGTGCGGCTATTCGTGCAACAGGCTTTAATCAGCAAATGATTCGTGCACAGGGCGTTAATACAGATACAACTATTATTCTTGGCCTTTTGATGAGCAATGGACTTGTTGCTGTTTCTGGTGCCTTGGTTGCTCAAAGTAATGGCTTTGCTGACGTTGGTATGGGTACCGGTACCATCGTTATAGGCTTGGCATCTGTAATTATTGGTGAGGTGCTTTTTGGTACCCGCAGCTTTAAAAACTGTCTTATTTCCGTTGTGTTAGGCTCCGTTGTTTATCGTATAGTTATCGCAGCTGTATTGGCAATGGGTATGCCTCCTAATGATTTGAAGCTTTTCACATCCGTGTTAGTTGCAATTGCGCTGTCTTTGCCATTGATTAAGGCAAAGCTAAATTCCAGAAAGGTGGTTGGCTAATGTTACACGTAGATAATATTTTTAAAACTTTCTTTCCTGGAACTATTAATGAAAAGAAAGCATTACAGGGTTTGAATCTTCATCTTGAGCCTGGTGATTTTGTTACTGTAATTGGTGGCAATGGCGCCGGCAAATCCACAATGTTAAACGCTATTGCCGGAGTCTTTCCTATTGATAAGGGAAGTATTGTTATTGACGGCGAGGACATTACAAAATGGCCGGAGCATAAGCGTGCTAAATATATTGGACGTGTTTTTCAGGACCCTATGATGGGCACTGCTGCTGGTATGCAGATTGAAGAAAATCTTTCTATTGCCGCACGTCGTGGACAGCGCCCGGGCTTTTCCTGGAGCTTGCCTGAAGAGCAGCATAAGCGTTTTTATGAGCTGTTAAAGGAGCTTGATTTAGGCTTAGAGGACCGTATGACTGCTAAGGTTGGTCTTTTAAGTGGTGGACAGCGTCAGGCTCTTACGCTGCTTATGGCAACATTAAAAAAGCCCAAGCTGTTGCTTTTAGACGAGCACACTGCTGCTTTAGACCCTAAAACTGCAGCTAAGGTGCTTGACCTTACAGAAAAAATTGTTACTCGTGATAATTTAACGGCCTTAATGATTACTCATAACATGCGTGATGCACTGCGTTTTGGCAATCGCTTGATTATGCTGCATAGTGGACGTGTTATTATTGACGTCAAGGGCGATGACAAAAAGAATTTAGAAATTCCTGACCTTTTAGAAATGTTTGAAAAGGCCAGTGGTTCTGAAATGGCAAGTGATAGACTGCTGCTTGGCTAAAAGATAATTATAGAACTCTTGGATAGATTGTTAAGTTAAGATGAAAAGGGGACCGCATCACTAGCTGGTGCGGTCTTTTGTGTTTGTAGCGCTAAAATACGTGCTAAAATTGCGTAAATGCATTATATGCATTATAATAGATGAAATAACGCATTTTTAGGAGGACTATATGAGCTATGATTATGCGCGCTTGAAGAATATCAAGTGCTTTCTTTTTGATATGGATGGAACAATTAATTTAGGTGATACGCTGATTCCTGGTATGGAGGGCTTTTTTGATAAGCTTAAGGCTAGCGGTCGTGAATATTATCTGCTGACTAATAATTCTTCTCGTAGCCATGACCATTATGTGCAAAAGATGAATAGACTGGGTGTGCCTGTCGTGAAGGAAAATGTGCTTATTTCCTCTGATGCACTTACTAACTGGATGTTAAAGTATAAGCCTGAGGCACGTCTTTTTGTATTAGGTACACCGCAGCTGCAGGAAACTATTCGTGAAGCTGGCTTTAATATGACCAATACATTAGAAGAGGGCGCTGATTATGTTGTTTTAGGCTTTGACCAAACGCTGACCTATGAGCGTCTTACTATTGCCTGCCGTTTAATTGATAAGGGTGTGCCTTATGTAGCAACTCATCCCGATGTTCGTTGTCCCATTGAAGGCGGCGAATTTATTCCTGATACAGGTGCCATGATTGAACTAATTAAAACTGCAACAGGCAAAGCTCCTGAGCTTATTTTTGGCAAGCCCTATGAATATATGGTTGATGTTGTTCTTGATCGTACTGGCTATAAAAAGGATGAGATTGCTATGGTAGGTGACCGTTTAGCAACAGATATTGCCTTTGGCTTGAATAATGATATCCTTTCTATTATGATTCTTACTGGTGAGGCAACTATGGATGATGTGGAGCAGGGCAGCATTAAGCCTGATATTATACTGCCCCATGCAAAAGAAATTTTAACCTATTTGGAGTGATATAAATGATTAGAAACGAACGTATTCAAGCAACATTGAATACAATTGCTGGATTTGGTGCTGTACCTGAAGGTGGCACTACTAGATTATCTTACTCAAAAGAGTTTTTGGCAGCTCAGGAGTATTTGCGTCAGGAAATGCTCAACCTTGGTATGGAGGTTGTAGTTGATCCTATAGGAAATCTTGTAGGTACCTACAAGGGAAGCGAAGCTGACTTAGCTCCTGTTATGAGCGGATCACATCTGGATACTGTTCCCAGAGGAGGTAACTTTGATGGAATTTTAGGTGCAGTTTCTGCTCTTGAGGTAGTACGAAGCTGGCATGAGGAGAATTATATTCCTAAGCGTAGTCTGCAGGTTATTGCTACCATTGAAGAGGAGGGCACATCCTTTGGTATGGCGTGCTTTGGCGTGCGTGTGCGCTGTGGTGAATTTATTAGGCAAAATGCAACGGATATTCCTTGCGCAGTGCAGGATGGAACCTTGGCTGATTGCTTAGCCTTTGCTGGATTGCCAAGTAATGCATTGCAGGCTGCGGCTAAGGCTGTAATGCCAGCTGCGTTTATTGAGCTGCATATTGAGCAGGGAGCAGAGCTGGATGAGCAAAAGCTACCTGCTGGCATTGTAACTAGTATCGTAGGCTTTGATCGTCTGCATTTAGTATTAAAGGGAGAGTCCAATCATGCAGGCACAACTGCTATGCATCGCCGTAAGGATGCAGTGGCTGCAGGTGCTGCCATTGCTTTAGGTGTACAGGCGCTGGCTCGTAAGGATAAGCGCTTTGTGGCTACTGTTGGCAGCTTTACTGTTGAACCCAATGTTCCTAATATCGTTCCTGGCAAAGTAAGCCTGTGTATTGAAACGCGCTCTTACTCTGATGACATTCTTCGAGAGGTTAGAGAGATGGTTATGAAGGTTATTGCTGCTGCTGTAGCCGATAATAATGTGGAGTATGAAATTGTAGGTGACTTCCACAACTTTGCTATGCCGATGAATGAGGAGATTATCAACACTATGGTAGAAGCTGCAGAGGAAATTAAGCTCAACGCAGTAAAGCTGCCAAGCTGGGCAGGCCATGATGCGCAAATTTTTGCCAAGGCAGGTGTGCCAACTGGTATGATTTTTGTGCCCAGCATCAACGGCGTAAGCCATGCTAAGGAGGAGCTGAGCCGTCCTGAGGAAATTTTGCATGGTGTAGAGCTTTTAGATGTGGTTCTGCGTAAGCTGACTGCAAAATAATATATAGTTGATTAATTAGTAAACAGAAAAACACCCCTAAGGTTTTGAATAGCCGTAATATTCTTTACCTTGGGGGTGTTTTACATTTATTTTAACTTACGCCAATTCAGCTGCGCATTCTACAAAGTGTACGCCAGCAGCAGCCATTTCTTCCATAGCAGCAGCTATGGTTTCGGGAGCAATACCACGGCAGGCAGCTTTGTTTAAGATTACCTCAAAGCCAGCGGTACGGAGCTGTAGTACGGTGTTTTTTACGCAGTAGTCAGTTGCCAAGCCACCGCAGATTACGGTGGTAATGTTATGGCAGCGCAGGTATTCAATAGCACCGGTGGAAAGAGTGTTCTTCAGGTCGTGGTAGCAGGCGCCGTAGGGATGCTTGTCAAGTTCGATACCTTTGAATACTTGGAAATCATAGGCATTAGGGTCAAGACCATCAATGAAGTCAAAGCCTTTGGTACCAATAATAGCGTGAGCAGGCCAGTGGATATCTACATCAGGATGATTGCCTGCAACAGGAGTGAGGGGTGCATGGTCTGCGTCACTAATCCACAAAGCATTCATGGAATGAGCATCACGAGAGCCTATACGCAGGCTGGCGAATTTTGCTTGAGCATTGAGTTCGTCTACAATTTTATCTCCGTCTACAACTGGTAATTCATTGGGGCAAACGGGAGTGAAGGTGTTTTGTGCATCAATGTCAAATGCTGCAATATATTGCTTTTCAGGTAAATTCATCATAAACACATCCTCTTCTCAATTTTAATTAGTACTATTGTAGTACAGCAGAAAAAAATAAGCAAATAAATTTACTCAGCTAGCTTAAATAAATTGTAGATGTAAAAAAATCGACGGAGTATCGCAAAATATGCTACAATATTATAGACAATGGATTACTAGGCCTATTTATTAAAAAGATAGATTTATGCTTGCTGCGGCAAGGAGGAATGCTTATGAAAAAAATACTTTTATTATGCTTATGTATGCTTATGCTAAGCGGCTGTGGCAGTTCTGATACTGCTGATAAAAATAAGCTGCAGGTTGCTGCAAGCTTTTATCCTATGGCTGAATTTGCAAAGGCTGTAGGTGGAGATAAAGTACAGGTTACTACTATGGTGCCTGCAGGTGCTGAGCCCCACGATTGGGAGCCTGCTCCGAAGGATTTGACTAAATTGGGACGCTCCAAGGTTTTTGTATATAATGGCATTGTAGAGCCTTGGGCAGAGCAGGCTTTAACGGCTCTTAGTGAAAGAAATATTATGGGAGTACAGGCCGGCGATGGTTTGTATGAATGTAATGGCAAGCAGGACCCACACATTTGGCTTAGTCCCAAAAAGGCTATAGCTGAGGTTGAGCGTATTACGGATGCTTTCTGTGCTGCTGATAAGGCTAATGCGGATTATTACCTTGCTAATAGCAAAAAATATTGTGCAGAGCTAGCTGCCTTGGATAAACAGTTAGAGCAAATTAGTGCTTCTGCTAAAAGAAAAAGCTTTGTAACTGCTCATGCTGCTTTTGGCCACTTGGCTAATGATTATGGCTTACGTCAATTAGCTATTGCTGGTCTTTCACCTGAGGCGGAGCCTACTCCTGCAGATTTGCAGCGTTTGATAAATACTGTGCGTCGTGAGGATGTAAAATATATTTTCTTTGAAACATTGTCCAGTCCTAAGATTGCTAAGCTTTTAGCAGAGGAAACAGGAGCGCAGGTTTCTGTGCTTGACCCTTTAGAGGGATTGGATGAGGAAGGACGTAAGGAAAATTTAACTTATATTAAGATTATGCAGCGTAATGTATCTAATCTTGAAAAGGCATTGAATGAATAGAGGATGAAAATGGAGAGTATTATTAAGGTGAAGAACCTGGGCTTCGATTATGGTGAGGGCTGGGTTTTTCATAAGCTTGATTTAGATATTCCTAAGGGGGACTTTGTGGCTGTCATTGGTGCTAATGGCGCTGGTAAAAGTACTCTGATGAAGATGATGGCCAATGTTATTCCACCTACAGCAGGTGAGATTTACTACTATGGACAGCCAATAGAACAGTTTGATGATTGGCAGAAGGTTGGTTATGTAGCACAAAATCCTTTAAGAATGCAGCGCAGCTTTCCTATTAGTGTGGAGGAGGTTGTGTCCTTAGGTCTTTTGGATGGACGTATAGGATTACCTTTTTTTAGTGGCGAGCAAAAGGCCCGAGTTAATGAGCTTTTGGAGCAATTTCAGCTACAAGGCCTGCGTCATCGTAAGATTGGTGAGCTGAGTGGTGGTCAGCAGCAGCGTGTGTTTTTAGCACGAGCTATGGTTAAACGACCAGAAATCTTGCTTTTAGACGAGCCTGCTACAGGCATCGATACTAGCTCTAAAGAAGCGCTTTATGAAATGCTAGCACGCATTAATAGGGAGCAGGGCGTTACTATTATCATGATTTCTCATGATTTGGAGCTGGCGGCAGAGGCTGCTAAAAGCGCACTGTGTATTAATCATGGCGTGTGCTTCCGTGGTGATGTGCATGCGGCATTGAAGCATCACCATGCTCATGGTTATTTTTATAGATAGAGGTTGTTTTTATGCTGGAAATGTTAGAAATGGAATTTATGCAGCGCGCATGGCTTGCTGGTCTTATTATGGCTACTATTTGTCCTCTTATAGGCAGCTTTTTGGTGCTGCGTCGTCAATCCTTGATTGGTGACGGATTGGGTCATATTGCCTTTGCTGGTGTGGCTGGTGGTGCACTGTGGGGATATAGTCCTGTAATAAGTGCAGCGGCTGCCACTATTATCGGTGCTCTTGCAATTGAACGTGTGCGTGTACGTCTTAGTGAGTCGGCTGATATGGTTTTGGCTATCTTTTTTTACAGTGGTATGGGTTTAGCTGCTATTTTTACCGGTCTTAATAAAGAGGGTGGCTTTAATTTAGGCAGTGTTCTTTTTGGTAGCCTAATGACAGTTAGCTCTAATGACTTGCTAATTGTTGCAGCTCTAGCTTTGTGTACTGTTATATTTGTAGTGTTGTTTTACCGTAATCTGCAGTTTTTAACCTTTGATGAAAAGGCAGCTAAGGTTGCAGGCCTGCCTGTAGAACGTCTTAATTTACTTTTGGCGCTGCTTACAGCCTTGACTGTAGCTTTATCCATGCGTATAGTAGGCTTGCTTTTAGTATCTGCTATGCTAGTTATTCCTGTAGCCTGTGCGTTACAGACGGCACGTAGCTTTGGTGGGACCATTATGCAAAGTATGACCTATGGTATTTTGACGGTACTTATTGGTCTGCCCTTGTCATATTATGCTAATCTTGCTCCTGGTGGTACTATTATCTTGACTGGTACAGCATTGTTTTTGCTAAGCATTGTGTTAGGTAAGCGTAATGTTGGTCAAGGACCTGCTCCTGAGCATAATTGCAAGGTTTGTGAAGAGCGTAAGGCCAAGGAGGCACGTAATGAGGGCTGATTTACACATTCACACTACCGCTTCCGATGGCACGTGGACTCCAAAGGAGCTGGTAGAAGAAGCTCTGAGGGCAGGGCTGGGTGCTATTGCTGTAACTGACCATGATAGTGTGGCCAATGTTAAGGAAACCGGTCGGTTGGCTGTTGCTGCTGGTTTAAGTTTTTTGCCAGCTGCAGAGATTTGCTCTACTAAGGAGGAGCTATCCTTTCATATTTTGGGCTATGGTATTGATGTTGAAAACAGGGCTCTTTGCGAGCTGATGGCACATAATGAAGCTCTTTTAGCGCAAAAGGATATCGATAGCATTGCTCTTTTGGCCAGAGATGGTTGGGATGTAAGTCTTAAGGAATTTGCAGCATATGATTATGATAGACGACGTGGTGGTTGGCGTGCCTTGGCATATTTAGAGGATAAGGGTCTGTGTACGGGCGTAAATGATTTTTTTAAAAGAATTTTTACTCCTGAGCATGATTTAGGTTTTCCTACTTTTCCAACCATTGCAGAGGTTATTGCTGCTATTCATGGCGCTGGTGGTGTCGCAATATGTGCACATGCAGCTAGTGGCTTTCATGGACCTGGATTAGATAAGGTTTTGCATATGCTGGAGGAGGAGCACTTTGATGGCTTTGAATGCTATCATTCTGGACATTCCGAGGAAAGTACTAAGGCTCTTGTAGATTACTGTCATATGCGTGGTTTAATGATAAGTGGTGGCAGTGATTGCCACGGAAGCTTTGTTCCTGGGCGTTTACTGGGTGTTCCTTATGTAGATACGGACAGACTATATTTGCCAGGACTATTATAATTACGTCTATATAGGTTTAACCATAAGGTTAACCTTTGTATATTCAATAAAATGGAGGGTTATTGATGATGGAAAAGGCAAAGGTATATTTCACAGATTTTCGTACTCCCTATGGTGGCTCTAGCATTCCGCAAAAACTGCAAAAGCTGATTAAAAAGGCTGGTATTGGTGATATTGATTTTGAAAAACAGTTTGTTGCTATTAAGCTGCATTTTGGTGAGCTAGGTAATATTTCCTACCTGCGTCCTAATTTTGCCAAGGCTGTGGCAGATGTTGTTAAGGAGTTAGGTGGTCGTCCCTTCCTGACTGACTGCAACACCTTGTATGTTGGTAGCCGTAAGCATGCATTGGAGCATATGGATACTGCCTACGAAAATGGTTTTTCTCCTTTTTCTACTGGTTGCCAGGTTATTATTGCTGACGGCTTAAAGGGAACTGATGAGGCATACGTTCCTGTACGCAATGGCGAGCTTGTAAAAGAGGCTAAGATTGGTCGCGCTCTGATGGATGCTGATATCGTTATTTCCTTGACTCACTTTAAGGGTCACGAAATGACAGGCTTTGGTGGTGCAATTAAAAATATTGGCATGGGTGGCGGCTCTCGTGCGGGTAAAATGGAAATGCACAATGATGGCAAACCTGCAGTTAAGCAAAAGAAATGTATTGGCTGTGGTCGTTGTGTAAATATCTGTGCTCATGGTGCTCCTATTATTACTGATGGCAAAGCAGCTATTGATGTTAACAAATGTGTTGGCTGTGGTCGTTGCTTAGGTATGTGTCCTATGGATGCAATCTATGCCTGCAATGATGCAAGCATGGAAAACCTTAACAAGAAAATGGCTGAATATGCTATGGCAATTTGTCAGGATCGTCCCTGCTTCCATATCAGCTTAATTGTAGATGTATCTCCCTATTGCGATTGCCATGCTGAAAATGATGCTCCTATTGTAGCAGATATTGGTATGTTGGCTTCCTTTGACCCTGTTGCTTTAGATCAAGCCTGTGCAGATTTGGTAAATGCTGCTCCCGCAGTTGCTAATTCTGTATTAGGTGAACACTTGAAGGCTGATGCAGAGGCTTGCAAGGGATACGACCATTTCCACAACACTACTCCTGAATCTGAATGGAAAACATGCCTGGAGCACGCAGAAAAGATTGGCTTAGGAACACGTTCCTATGAGCTGATTACAATGAAATAAGCCTTTATAGCTTGAATATCAGTAAAGTTTTCGTACTGTGCTTTTAGCTTGCGTATAAACTATAAGCAGCGTAGTAGATGCTTTTTTTTAAAGTATGATTTATACTAGGCTTAGTTTTTAGCTATAAAATAAGAGACTTTCTTAGAAATAAGCTCTAAGGAAGTCTCTTTTACTAGAAAAAATTAAAAAAGTGTAAAGAACCATACACTATATCGAACGATTTAAAAATATCATATAAAAATGTTCGATAAACTTTACAAGAAAAAGTAAAAGATGTATAATTCTAATGTCGAACAACAATGGCGTTGCAAGATTTTATATTCTTGTGCCTTGTTGTTTTTTTTATAAGCAAAATTGCTTAAATCGCGTGGCTGCATCTACCGCTAACAGATAAAAAATAAAAAAGCGGTTCGCAGAAGCGGCCAATTGAGGGGACTTTTGGAGAAAAGTAAATATAAGCTGTTCATAATGAATAGGCATTGCTGCGCGAAGTATAAAAACCCGTCGAAGACGGGTTTTTTTATTTTTGGTAAAGGTCTAAATTAAAAAGCGTAGCAGCTATAATAGCCACTACGCTTCCAAAAACGCCTATTTTGTAAGATAAGCTGTGCAGTGTTTTTACAATTATTTAGAGCAGACTATCATTACAAGACTGTGGTAATTTAGGATTTTTATATAATCCTTAGCAGATTACGCCGCCACCAACGACAAAGTCATCTTCATACATGACTAAGGATTGTCCCTTAGTGATTGCTCTTTGTGGTTCATCAAATTCTAATTCTAAAGTATCGTCATCGGTTTGGATAACTGTTGCCCATTGCTCCTGTTGGTGGTAGCGGATACGGGCTTTTACGCGACGAGGCTCGGTAATACGGTCACAGTCAATGAGGTTAATGCTTTTAGCAACAACCTTGGTTGTAAAAAGTCCGCTGTTAGTAGTAAGGATAACAGTATTAGCCTTTACATCAATAGCCTTGACATACATGGGCTGGGGCAGAGCTAGGCCTAAGCCCTTGCGCTGTCCGACGGTGTAGTGAATAATGCCCTTGTGACGTCCTAACACCTTACCGCTTTCGTCAATGAAATTACCAGGTGGAAATTTTCTTCCACGACGTTTTTCAATAAAGGATGCATAGTCACCATCGGGAATAAAGCAAATATCCTGACTGTCTCCCTTATGGGCATTGACAAAGTTATTTTTTTCGGCAATCTCACGGACCTCAGGCTTAGTAAGCTCGCCTAGAGGAAAAATGGTATGAGACAGCTGATGCTGGGTCATATTATAGAGCACATAGCTTTGATCCTTGGCAGGATCTGCAGCCTTACGGAGCAGGTAACGACCCTTTTCTTCGTCATAGACAATGCGTGCGTAGTGTCCTGTAGCTATGTAGTCATAGCCAAGACGCTGTGCCTCGTCAATCATTTTGCCAAACTTGAGATTGCGATTGCAATCAATACATGGGTTAGGAGTGCGTCCTTTTTCATAAGCGGAAACAAAGCGGCTGATAACATGGCATTTAAATTCCTGCTTGAAATCACAGGCAATGTGTTGAATGCCTAGTCTATCGCAGACTGCTTTTGCATCAGCAACATCATCGTGGCTACGTTCAGGTAGCCCCAACTCATTAGTGTCAAAAAGGCTCATGGTCATACCCATGCATTCATAGCCCTTTTCAAGCATTAGTAAGGCAGAAACGCTGGAGTCAACGCCGCCGCTCATTGCGATTATTGCTTTCTTGTTCATAAAATATTCTCCTTTTCATTACGGATAGATACTTGTTGAAAGCAAGCTCTATATTATTTAGCGACGTACATCGCCTTTGTCGACTACTATTTGGTAGCCGGCTTTTTTTATTTCCTCTTTAAGTGCGGCTAGGCTTTGTGCAGCCTCTAGACCGCTGTGGAGTTTGTTGTTGTAGATAGCATAATGCTGACGTACAGCGCTGGGCGATAAATTAGGCATAACTACATTACCGCCTGCCTGTAGTCCTTGTTCTCTGCCATGGGGGTGGATGGAGCCTAGGGCAGTAGTAGAGGGAAGCAATGCATAAGGAAACATAAGGCGTAAGATGGACAGCATTCGTAGACTTAGCTCCAAAGAGCCACTTGGCATATCCTTAAAGGGTGTATCCTTATGATTGATATATGGACCAATGCCAATCATATCTGGCTCTAGCTGCTGCAAAAAGCGTAGGTCCTTAATCAGGTGTTGGGTTGTTTGATATGGTGGAGCTACCATAAAGCCCGAGCCAACCTGATAGCCAATATCCTTTAAATCGTATAGGCAACGAGTACGGTTTGCTAAGCTCATTGATTGGGGATGCAGTTGTTCGTAAAGCTGTGAGTCAGCTGCTTCGTGACGGAGCAAATAACGATTGGCACCAGCATCAAAATATGCCTGATAGCTTTCTCGAGATTTTTCACCGATAGAAAGGGTTATAGCACAATCAGGATGATTATTGCGTATTGATGATACTAAGCTGCAAACTTTATCATCTGTAAAATATGGATCCTCGCCACCTTGAAGCACAAAGGTTCTAAAGCCCAGTTTATAGCCCTCAGCACAGCAGCTTAAAATATCTTCTTCCTTGAGACGATACCGCTTAGCACAGCTGTTGCTAGCTCTAATACCGCAGTAGAGACAATTGTTTTTACAGTAGTTAGTAAACTCAATAAGACCACGGATAAAGACTGCATCGCCATAGTGCTGGCGACGGACTCTGTCGGCAGCAAGGGCCAGCTGGTGGTTTGTGTCAGGCGCAGTAGAATTAATAAGATAGTACAGCTCAGTGTCGTTTAAATTACTGGTTTGTTCTAGCTTTAATATTAATTCAGCTTCGTTGTACATAGCGCGCCTCCTTTATATATTATAAAAACTTCTATGCCTAGAATTCTTTGCTAATGAGAAAAATCCTTTATATCTATTATAGAAATTTATATCTTTAATTCCTAGCGTTAAGATATGCTTATGTTACAGTAGGTAATTGTTTTTGTCAAGAAAATAAAACCGCTCATGCGATGCATGAGCGGTTGATAGATGTGTAGAATTATTCTTTAATCAAAGCCATGCCTGCTTCAAGAGCTTTGGTGTTAGCTTCCTCAGTTCCTTTAGGAACACGGTTTAATACGGCTTTGGTGATGGCTTCTTTAGAAACACATTTAGTAAGAGCTACTACAGCACCTAATGCTACAATGTTAGCAAACAGAGTCTTACCGCAGACAGTGTTTGCAGTGTGAGTAATAGGCAAATCAACACGTTTGCCGTAGGTACCAGGTACATCACCAACAAAAAGTGTATCAGTGATAACAGTGGTGTTTTCGTCGCAGTCAGCAGTATATTTATTTGCTGCTTCCTGGCTCATTACTAACAGAGTATCAGGGCAGATTACACGACCAAAGTGAATAGCATCATCAGAGATGATAGCTTCAGCCTTGGAGGAGCCGCCACGTGCTTCAGGACCATAGGATTGAGATTGAACAGCCTGCTTGTCATCTAAGAGGGCAGCTTCAGCCAAAATAATACCAGCAGTAATTAGGCCTTGGCCACCAGTACCGGAGAAACGAAAGCTTTGTCTCATGATTATTTTCCCTCCTGTGCACGTTTGATTAATTCGTCATAGGCAGCGGTGTATTCCTGTACATCGTTGTTTTCATACAGTACGCCGATGGGGAATTTGCCTGCAGCAATTGCTTCTGCCTTCTTTTCTTCATCCATTCTGTCCCAAACAGCCTTTAATACGCCGTGGTCACGTTGCCAAGCCATCATTTCCGCAGGTCCGCCCATTTTGTTTTGACGACCAAAGGAAATGGGGCAAGCGCTTACAACCTCAATAATGGAGAAGCCCTTGTGTTCAATACCCTTAGCAATTACATCAACCATTTGAGGAACGTGATAGGTAGTTGCGCGTGCCACATAGGTAGCGCCAGCAGCCTTAGCCAGGTCCAGCAGATTGAAGCTAGGTTCAATGGTGCTGTAGGGAGCAGTGGTTGCTTTAGAATGAATCGGTGTCATAGGGGAATATTGACCACCTGTCATACCATAAATGCTGTTATTGTAAACAACCAAGGTCAGGTCTATATTACGACGTGCAGCATGAATAAGATGGTTGCCGCCGATAGCAGTGCAGTCGCCGTCGCCACTGCATACAATTACATTCAGTTTAGGATTACCCATTTTTACGCCGGTAGCAATGGGCAGTGCACGGCCATGCAGAGTGTTGGCGGTGTTGAAATCAAGATAGCCAGAGGAACGGCTGGAGCAGCCGATACCGCTGATGATGGCAACGTCGTCCTTTGCCAGGCCTTGTTTATCAATAGCCTTTACAATGGCGCCGGTAATAACGCCATTACCGCAGCCGGGACACCAGATATGAGGCAGACGGCCCGGACGGAAATATTTAGCAATTAAGTCTTCCATTACGCTCATTATATATTTCTCCTCTCATCCACTTAAGCCATAGCCTTTTTAATCTCAGCTAAAAGCTGAGCAGGTGTTGCAGATTCATTATCATATTTAGCATACAAAGTTACAGGAACCTTGCCAGCTACAGCACGCTCTACTTCCAATACATATTGGCCGCAGTTCAGCTCGTGTACAAGGATGCCTTTAACCTTGCCAGCCAGCTCCTTCATTTGCTTTTCAGCAAAGGGCCAAATAGTAATGGGGCGTACAAAGCCAACCTTCAGACCTTCAGCACGAGCCATGTCAATAGCTTCGTAGGCAGTACGAGCAGCACCACCAAATGCTACAACAGCAAATTCAGCATCCTCCATACGGTAGTTTTCTACTTGTACAATATCATCAAGATTGTCGTCTAATTTTGTGCGCAAACGGTCCTGTGCAGATTTTGTAGCTGCGCCAGTGCCTTTGGGGAAGCCGGTTTCATCATGAATCAGGCCTGTCACATGCCAGCGATAGCCGCTGCCGAAGGCTGCCATTGCAGGAACCTTAGAACCCTCTTCACAGCCATATGCCAGATAATCCTCAGGTGCACAGTCAGGTTGTTTACGCTCAGCCTGCGGGATTTCGTCATAATTGTCAGGCAGCTCGATTTTTTCACGCATATGACCAATAATTTCGTCCATCAGCAGAATAACCGGGCAACGATATTTTTCAGAAAGTGCAACAGCACGCAGAGTCAGCTCGAAGCATTCAGGAACACTGGAGGGAGAAATTGTAATCAGCCAGTGGTCACCGTGAGTACCCCAACGGGTTTGCATAACCTCGCCTTGTGCAGGAGAGGTGGGCTGACCTGTAGCCGGACCCACACGTTGTACGTTTACGATAACACAGGGGATTTCGGCACAGCAAGCAAGACCTAGCATTTCCTGTTTAAGGGAGAAGCCAGGACCGCTGGTTGCAGTCATAGCCTTTTGACCAGCCATGGATGCACCAATTACAGTGCCAAGGCCAGCAATTTCATCTTCAGTCTGCATAAATTTGCCACCAACCTGGGGCAGACGCAGAGCTAATTGTTCAGCAATTTCGGTGGAAGGGGTGATAGGATAACCGCCGTAGAATTTAACGCCGGCAGCTATTGCACCCTCGACAACTGCTTGGTTACCTTGTAACAGCAGAACTCTAGACATGGGCATTCACTCCTTTTATTTATCTACAAAGATAGCAAAATCTGGGCAACGCATCTCGCATTGACCGCATTTAATGCAATTTTCTTCAGCAACGGCCTCGACCTTGCCGATCTCGCTGACTGCTAGAACCTTTTTGGGGCAAAAGTATGCACAAATGCCACAGCCCTTGCAGCGTTCAGTAACTATTTTTAAGCTCATATGGTTACCTCCTTCTCTAAATGAAGCTTTGCTATATGTTAGCTATAAGGTCTAAAGTATATTATAGCATATAGACCAGAATTTGAAGTGGTTTAGACAAATTTTTTAAAAATAAATAATTTAAAAACTGGAAATTACTTGCGTTTATATGTATAATAAAAAACAATGAAGAATGTATCGCAAAAAGGAGGTATTGCATTGGAGATTTCCAAAAGCATGACTAAGGAAGAACGGATACGTATAGCCGCTGAAAAGGTTTTCTCCTTGTACGGCTATGAAAAGGCCACACTTGATGAAATTATTGCACTTGCAGATGTAGGTAAGGGCACAGTATATAAATATTTTGGTAATAAGGAGAAGCTTTTTTACAAGCTTATTGAAGATAAAAATGAGCCCTTTGTAGAAGCCTTAAAAGCTGCAGTTGCAGATAAATCTAGCCTTGAGGAGAAGCTTTTAGCTTATTTCAGGGTAATGGTTGATTTTTACTCTGAAAATGCTCCTTTGTGGCAGATAATTTTCTTTGAAATGCTTAGTGGCGGTAATGGCTGTATTGTTCAATATGTTGATGGTCAGCCTGTAGTACGCTCACGTTACTCTAGCAATGTTATTCCCGAGGATGTTAAAGAGCTTACCATTCGTTACCATATGCTGCTAATGTCAGAAATAAATATTCTTAAAAATATTATGCAGGATGGTATGGAGCAGGGAATTTTAAAGCAGGGTAATTTAGAAATTTCCTGTAAATATCTTTTCTTTGGCGTGGCTATGAGTCTATTCAGCCCGTATAAACCTATCAAGGAACGTATGAGTACTGATGAGGTGGCTAATATTATCGTAGACCGTTTTCTCCATGGTGAGCAAGTAAAATAAATGATTTTAAAACCTGGTGTCTGAGTATTGAGGCATCAGGTTTTTAATTTTGTGGTGTATAGTGATTACTGTTTTAAAAATACCTGCTACATTTGCAGCAGGTATTTTAGCATATGTTATTTTAGAAAGCCGCTGTAATGGAGCCTTTGAAGTGTTCTTCAATGAATTTTTTGTTATCCTCAGATTGATATATCTTTTGGATAGTAGCTAGGCGTTTATCTTCAAGATTACTCTTGGTGGTGACGAAGATATTTACAAAGGGATTGTCGGAGCGTTCAATCATCAAAGAGTCTTTGGAAGGATTCAGATTAGCCACAAGAGCGTAGTTGGCATTGATTACAGCTAGGTCTAAATCAGGCATTGCCTTGGGAATGGAGGCTGCATCAAGCTCACGAATCTGGTAGTTTTTAGGATTGCTAGTGATGGAAGCTACGCTGGAATTAATATCATTATTGTCCTTCAGCTGGATAAAGCCTTTGTCGGCTAACATCAAAAGTGCACGTGCACCATTGGATGGGTCATTGGGAATACCAATAATAGCTCCTTCAGGAACATCAGCGATGTTTTTATGCTTAGTAGAATAAATGGCCATAGGGAAGTTAACTGTTTTGAAAACCTCTACCAGCTCAAACTTAGGTTCCTTTTCTAAAGTAGCCTTCAGATAAGGAGCGTGCTGCATACTATTGGCAAACAGCTCATTTTGGCTTAGTGCAACATTAGGGGAAACAAAATCAGCGAATTCTACTACTTCAATTTTTACACCCTGTTTTTCTGCCAGAGTTTTAACGTTATCCATAATTTCAGCATGAGGACCAGCAGTTACACCAATCTTTATAGGAGCGTTAGGGTCGGCTTTTTTTGCTTCCTGCTTGTCACTACCACAACCAGTAGCAAAAATGGTAAGTGCGCAAAGTGCAGTGGTTACTAAAAATTTAGCAATTTTATTCATTATATACACCTCCAAATAGGTTTTTTATATTTATCTGCAGAGAATGACGGTTACTTTAGGACTGTAATTCTCGGATTTTTGTAAAAAGCGTTTACAAAAGCAGGTCAGAGCTTCTGACCTGCTAATAGAGACATTTTTAAAGCTTGTTTTTATTAAGCTTTTTGGATAGGTAGTCACCTAAGGATTGCATAACCTGAACCATTACAATCAGGACAACAACTGTTGCGAGCATAACGTCCATTTGAAAGCGTTGGTAACCATAGCGAATTGCCAGGTCACCTAAACCACCACCACCTAAGGTACCTGCCATTGCAGAATAACCGATTAAGCTGATAACTGCCAAAGTAATACCCAAGACTATGGAATGCATTGCTTCAGGAAGCAGAACCTTGGTAATAATCTGCATAGGACTAGCACCCATTGCCTGTGCTGCTTCGATAATACCAGGGTTTATCTCCAGCAGAGAGGACTCAATAATGCGAGCAATAAAGGGCGCTGCAGAAATAGTTAAAGGAACAATGGCTGCAGTAGTACCGATGGAGGAACCTACAATCATGCGAGTTAAAGGGATGATTGCAACCATCAGGATGATGAAGGGTGTAGAACGAGCCGCATTTACAATAGCACCCAATACGGAATTAATTCCAGTATTCGGCAAAATGTGATTTTTGCGAGTTACAGTAAGAATAACGCCTAAGGGTACACCAATCAAGGTGGACAGCAGGGTGGAGGCAAAAACCATGTAGCAGGTTTCCCAGAAGGATTTTATTAAAAGATTAATCATATCAGGACTCATAGCCAATTACCTCCGTCTTCAGATTTTGCTTATGAATATAGTCAAGAGCGTGGTCAATAGCTTCTTTATCGCCACAAACTTCGATAATCAAGGTGCCAAAGGGCATATCCTTCAGCTGGTCAATATTACCATAAAGAATACTTACATCTACAGAGAAGCGTTTTACTAAGTTAGAAATAATAGGCTCTCCAGCAGAATCACCAAGGAAGGAGACACGTACCAGCAGCTTGCTGCCATCTACATAGGTTTTGGACAGATTTTTTTGCTTGATTACATCAGGAGTTTCTGCATTAATAACACTCTTGGTAAATTCCTTAGTAGTAGGATGTTGTGGGTTGGTGAAAACATCAATCATAGAGCCTTCTTCAATAATGTCACCATGCTCAATAACAGCGACGCGGTCACAAACGGTGCGCACAACCTCCATTTGGTGAGTAATCATAACGATAGTAAGGTTCATTTTTTTGTTGATATCTAAGAGCAGCTCTAAGATAGATTTTGTTGTTTGAGGATCAAGGGCAGAGGTTGCTTCATCACAAAGTAAAACCTTGGGGTTACTTGCTAAAGCACGGGCAATGCCTACACGCTGCTTTTGACCACCAGAAAGCTGACTAGGATAATAGTTAGCTCTGCTTTCAAGCTGTACCAGCTCTAAAAGAGGACGGACTCTTTTTTCAATCTCTGCTTTGCTAAGGCCTTGGATTTCTAAAGGAAAGGCAATATTATCATATACGGTTCTGGAGGCTAACAGGTTAAAATGCTGGAAAATCATACCAATGCTTTGGCGTGCCTTACGCAGCTGAGCATCGTTCATAGCAGTAATATCTTCGCCGTTTACGAAGACCTGACCTGTAGTAGGTCGCTCCAGCATGTTGATGCAGCGTACCAGTGTAGATTTGCCGGCACCGGACAAGCCGATGATACCGAAAATTTCGCCTTCTTTGATATGTAGATTGGTTTTATTTAATGCGTGGATGTCGCCAGCTTTACTGTAATAGGTTTTTTCAACATTAATTAGTTCAATCATCCCATGTTTTCCTTTCATTATTGCTATTTAACAGTATATTATAAAAAAATCCTTCACCGACAGGGTGAAGGAAACTGCTTGCGCTATAATCTCTTCATCTGCCGGATTGCTCCGTTGGAATTGGCACCGTTCACTTCCGTGTGGTTGCCGTAGCTTCATAGGGCCAGTCCCTCGGCTACTCTGGATGAAAACACTGTTTAGTTAATGAAAACATAATAAACCTAAATATAGCTGTTGTCAACAAAAATGTGTAAAAAACTTCAAGAACTTTTACAGATAGGTGAAAAAGCATTAAAATAGCTTAATAAATGCAAAAAATGTTACAGAGTAAAATATCTGTTGCTGGTTAAGACACTGTTGCTTTTGACTTTTAAATACCTTAAGTAAGTAAATAGTTCTTGAGTTTCACGTAATAAAGTGTTAAAGTAAATATACTTAGATTTGATAGATGTATTTTAGGAGGTGCCAATATGGCTGCTAATATTCATGACCATTTGACAGACCAGCTTTTTCAAGCTATTTTGAGCTTGAAGGACCAAGAGCAATGCTATAAATTTTTTGAAGATATTTGTACTGTAACAGAGCTGAAGGCTATGGCTCAACGTTTAGAGGTTGCTAGAATGCTTGATGAAGGCTGCATTTACGAGGAAATAGTTGCTAAGACCGGTGCTAGCACTGCTACTATTTCTCGTGTTAAGCGCTGCCTCGTTTACGGAGCTGATGGCTATAACTCTGTGATGGATATTATTCGTCACGATGAAGAAAAATAAAAGCTTTATCTTTATTTATTGTAGATAGTATTAGAAGGAGATAATATGGCAGATTATTCTGTGCGTAAGGGAATCACTCAAATAGAGGATTATGCTGTTGAAACTGTGGCAGCAGACATTATTTTAAATGCTAATGAGAATAATTTTCCTATGCCTGAGGCTGTGGCAGCTGCCATAAATGCCAAAACAGCAAGCTTCCCCTTTAATCGCTATCCGCCTGTCAAGGCAGAAATGCTAAGTGAAGCAATTGCTGAGGAGCTGGAGCTTGATTCTGATTGTATTAGGATTGGCAATGGTTCGGCTGAGCTATTACGTATGGCTTGCTATGTTTTTGGCGGACCTGGTAAAAAAATTGCCGTGCCCTTTCCGTCCATTTCTTTGTATGGCGAGTTAGCAGCGTTATCTGATAGTGATGTATTGCAGTATCCGTTAAATGAGGATGGCTATCTTGATGCAGATACTCTTCTTGATTTTTATGAGCAGGAGCATCCAGATGTAATTGTCATTTGCAATCCTCATAATCCTACAGGTAACTACAATCCCCTATATGTAGTAGAAAAGATAATATCCAATATTGAGTGCCCTATTTTGGTCGATGAGGCCTATATGGAATTTGCTGATGGCAGCGAGGTTCCTCCGGGAGATATGCGTCCTTTGCAAAAGCTGTGGCTTGTAGCTGGTTCGGCATTATGCCTTTTGCCTAAGTATAGCAACCTAATAGTTTTCCGTAGCTTTTCAAAAGCCTATGGCTTGGCTGGCTTGCGCTGTGGCTATGCAGCTGGTACTGTAGGTATTATACGTCAGCTAGGCAAGGCTCTTTTACCATATCAGGTTAATGCATATACATTGATGATTGCTAAGACCGTTTATGATAATAAGCAGCTTTATAAGGAGCAGCTTAAGCTTGTTCGTCAGGAAAGAGCAAGAGTTATTGAATATTTGGAAAAGCTAGGTTTTATGGTGTACCAGTCCAGAGCTAACTTTATCTGCTGCAAGGCAACTGGTGACATAAAGATTAAGCTGTCGGAAAAGTATTGTGAAAAATACGAAGCAAATTTGTCGGAGGATGAAGCAGCAGGTAAGCTCCTTTTTAGGTATTTGCTAGAAAATGGTATTTTAGTTGCTGATTTTACTTCCATGCCCTCTCTTGATGGCTGTTTGAGAATTACTATTGGTACGCCAGAGGAAAATAGTGTGTTACTTACTAAGATTACTGAGTTGGTAGTTGGATTGTAAATAAGCAAGGATTTCGATAAGTGAATGCAGGATAAAGCATAGGCTTAAACAGCAAACAATGAGAAAATATTACAGTATAGTGTTATAAGCTCAAGGTTTTGAATACCACAAAGCAAAAAGCTAGAATTATAAAATATATACCGACCTCTAAATGTTAGACCAAAAATCTAATGATTGGAGGTCGGTATTTCTGTTTCTAAATATAGTTACGTTAAAGCAAAAAAATCACCTCTGCCGTAATTAGCAGAGGTGATTTTAATTTTTATGATTTATGCGTGTTCTTTGCTGAAGAAAATGAAAATGACTACACAAACCAGCATTAAAATAGGATAGTACAGATAGGGAATAATATCCAGCGGAGTCAGCTTGGTTAAAGCAGCTGCGGATAAAAGCTGTGCACCATAAGGCAGCAGGCCTTGTCCAACAGAGGAGAAGATATCAAGCAGGGAAGCTGCGCGCTTTGCGGAAATTTTGTAGGTTTCAGAAATCTTTTTAGCTAAAGGTCCAGCCAGTACGATGGCAATAGTGTTGTTAGCAGTAGCAACATCCATCATCAATGCCAGAGAGCCAATACCCAGCTGTGCACCCTTGATACCGCCAACATGATTTTGTACAGTGTTTAAAATCCAGGCAAAGCCACCGTTTAAACGTACCAAAGCAGAGATGCAGGCTGCCAAAATAGCAATGATAGCAATTTCATACATTGCACTTAAGCCAGAGCCGGTTAAAGATAAAATATTGCTGCTGGCAAAGCTGCCAGTATACAGACCTACAAAGATGGAAATAATAGTGCCGCCGCCAAGCAGAGCAAATACATTAATACCTGCTAAAGCACCAACTAAAATCATCAGATAGGGTACAACCTGGATGAAGTTATATTCCAGATTAGTAGCAGTTTTGTAGGCACTGCCACTGCCGATGAAGTAGAATAAAGCTGCAGTTATGATTGCTGCAGGAAGAACAATGGCAAAATTGGCTTTGAATTTATCCTTCATTTCGCAGCCTTGTGTACGAACTGCTGCGATTGTAGTATCAGAAATCATGGACAGATTATCGCCAAACATTGCGCCGCAGACAACTGCGCCAATGCAAAGTGCCATATCATAGCCGGTTTTGTTGCTGATATCAACGGCGATAGGAGCTAGTGCAGCAATAGTACCGCAAGAGGTGCCCATAGAGATGGAGATAAAGCAGCCCATCAAAAACAGGCCCATAACAGCTAAATGGACAGGTATAAATGAAAGTGCAAAGTTTACTGTGCTGGTAACGCCGCCAGCAGCACTTACTACAGCGGAGAAAATACCAGCCAATAGGTAGATGATGCACATAGTAATAATATTTACATCACCTGCACCACTTGCAGCAACGTAGAGCTTTTGCTCAAAGGTGTATTTTTTGTTTTGCAGCAATGCTACAATCAATGCTAGTAGAAAAGCCAAGGTAGTTGGCATTAGATAGAAGTTGCCAGTAAAGAGACCGCTGCCCACAAACAGTACAATAAATACTGCTATGGGGAGAAGGGCCATGACGCTTTTTTCGTCCTCATGCTTTAATAATTTTTCCATTTTATATAATCCCCTTAAATTTAATTTGTTTTTCTCTCTGCAAGGTGGACATAAGTCCGTATACAGATGAGCTTAAAAACTATCCCATATATCATATCAAATTTTTGACGGTTTGCCTACAAATTTCTGAAAATTATGTTAGATTTATAGCAATTTATAGGTTTGTAAGCTATTAATAATCATAGTATTTTAGCTTTGTACTAGCTTGGCGCTAAGTAGATAAATAAAATTAGGTAAAATGAGCAGAGATCATTGCCAAGGTCAGTGTTTTGAGGTAGGATAGAAGGAAGTATTTTAAGTGAGGAGTGTATTTTAATGTTACATATTCGTAGAGGTAATATAGATGATTTACAATTGGTAACTAAGGTGGAGGCAGAATGCTTTCCTCCCTTAGAGGCGTGCCCAGAAAATTTATTTAAGGAAAGATTGACTGCTTATCCAGAATATTTTTGGCTGCTATTTGATGATGAAGAGATTATAGGCTTTATTGATGGCTTTGTTACAGATGAGGAGATTTTGACTGATGAAATGTTTGCGGATGCTTCTATGCATAACCCTAAGGGAGCATGGCAAATGATTTTTGGTTTAAATACTCTGCCTAAGCATCGTCGTCAAGGCTATGCAGGTATGATGATTAAGGCGTTGGTAGATGCTGCTCGCGAGGAAGGACGTAAGGGTGTTATTTTGACCTGCAAGGAAAAGCTTATTCATTATTATGCTTCCTTTGGTTTTGTTAATGAGGGCTTATCCTGCTCCAATCATGGTGGCGATGTTTGGTACCAAATGCGTATAACCTTCTAAAAACGAAATTGTTGGTAAAAAACTTACAAAATTAAGATAAGAAATAAAAAACTGGGGATATTTGTCGTGGATATGTACAAATAGCACTATATTTATAGTATAATGTTTCTGATTACGATTAAATAAGTTAGTTTACTTTAAGGATAGAGAGGCGTTTTTCATGGATGAGAAAAATAAACCCATACCCCAGCTTATAGAGGTTGAACCTATGCAGGATGGCTACCGCTGGGTAGCGATTACTGCAATGCTTTTGGCCATTGGTATTATTTTGCATACAGTTAGCCCCAATATTGGTGGCGTTACTCCTAACTGGACTATTGCTATGTATGCAATAGTTATTAATCTTACTAATCCTAAGCTAAGTCAGGCTGCAGGCATTGGCTTTATTGCCGGCCTAACACTTGTACCATCCTCTAAATCTGCATTTCCATTAGGCAATGTGGCTAGTGAGCTGGCTGGTGCTCTTGTTTGCTGTATTATTGTTAAGGCCTTATTTGGTGCAGGCTTAGGTGAATGGAAGCTGCGTCCCTTTATTAGCTGCTTTTTAGCAACTGTAATGAGTGGTGGCTTATTTACCTTTATTTTGAAGATTGTCCTAGGATTGCCCATGCATGTTTGGATTTATGCTATGCTTCCTGTTGTAGCAATTATTGGTGTATTAAATGGTCTGATTACCTTCTTCCTGTACGCTCCTGTGCGGAAGCTGTTTTTTGTTCAGGAGGATGAAAAGTAATGGGAAATGTAATTGAAATAGAGAATTTTTACTTTGCATATAAAAAATCTGACATAGTGCTGCAGGATATTAATGTAGCTGTAAAAGAAGGCAGCTTTACTGTTTTGACCGGGCCTAGTGGTGCTGGTAAGACTACGCTCTGCAAGGCTATGACAGGCATTGTGCCATATTATGTTGGTGGACGCTACAGTGGAGATGTTAAGGTTCACGGAGAGTCTACTAAGGGCAGACGTGTTTCTGATATTGCCATGAAGGTTGGCTTTATCATGGAGGACTATGAAAGTCAGCTGGTATCACTTACTGCTGGCGAGGAAATTGCCTTTGCACTTTTAAATCATGGCTTTCCTCCTGCAGAGGTTGAAGAGCGTACTCGTAAAGCGTTGGAGGATGTTGGCCTTCCGGGGCGTGAAAGCTACCAATTAGACGAGCTTAGCGGTGGTCAGCGTCAACGCTTGCTTTTGGCAGCTACCTTGGCAGTCAGTCCAGAGGTTATTGTTTTAGATGAGCCTGTCTCTGCTATGGACCCTGATGGTGCTATTAGTCTGTACAAGCTTGTTTATGACATTCATAAGCGTTATGGTACTACTATTGTGGCAGTAGAGCATCGTATTGATTATTTGCTGCCCTACATTACAGATATGATTGTACTTAAAGACGGACAGCAGGTTGCTGCTGATAGCTTTGAGGAAGCTGCACCTACGATGTATGCTGATCCAGAGCTGCGTCAGCTGCTGCCCACATTATGGCAAATCAAGCTAGGCTTGGAGAAAAAGTTTGATTTGGAGCTGGGTAACTGGCGTTCTGAAGAGGATGCGTTAGCAGACCTAAATAGATTTGGTATTAAAGGAGGGCTGACTAATGCTTGAAGCTAAAGACGTTAACTTTGCTTATTTACGTGGACAGCCTGTTATTAATGATATGGACTGCCGCATTGAAGATGGCGAGTTTGTAGCTCTTCTTGGTCATAATGGTAGTGGTAAAACTACACTTAGTCGTTTGTTTATGGCCTTGTGTCATCCTCGCAGTGGTGAAGTTCTTGTTGATGGAGAGGATATTATTAAGCGAGAGCCTGCAGATTTGGCAGATAAAATTGGCTATGTTTTTCAAAATCCTGACCTGCAGATTTTAGAGGATACAGTTTTTGATGAGGTTGCCTATGGTCCTCGTGCAAAAAAATTAACTGAGGAAACTATTAAGCGTCAGGTTCTAGAGGCTTTAGATGCTATGGGATTAACTGAACTGCAAAAGGAATATCCTCGCTTGCTTTCCTTTGGACAAAAGCGTCGTTTGGGAGTAGCAGCAGCATTGGCTCTGAATCCACGCACTTTGATTTTAGATGAAATTACTAATGGTCAGGATGCTTTAGAAAAGGAAAATATGATGTCCTATCTTAAAGCTATCAATGAAAAACGTGGAATTACCATAATTTTGATTTCTCATGATATGGATATCGTACGTCGTTATGCTAAGCGCGCTGTGGTGCTTCATCATGGACGCAAGGTATTTGATGGAACTCCTAAGGAGCTATTTAATGGAACGCATCCAGTTGAGCGTTGGGGCTTGCGCCATCCTACAGTAGCATCTTTAGCAGCTGCTTTAGGCGTAGATGCTGCAACACCTGAAGAATTTTGTGCTGCAGTAGTTCGAAAGGGGGCTGAGCAATAATGAAGCTTACAGCCTTTACTCAGATTATTGTTACCTTAGCAATTACTGCTTGGGTTTTTATTCTTCCTGTAGAAGCTGTTGCTGTTATACTGGTATTGGAGCTAGCTTTGCTGCTCTATATTAAGCATGACAGAATGACTATGGCGGCAATTGGTGGCTTAGCAGTATTTACAGGTATGATGATTTTATTGCAGCTTTTGTTTGGCACTAAGCTGGAAGATGCTTTAATTGGTGGTTTGCGTATGCTGGTTATGACAATGGCTTTTTTGTGCTTGTTGGCTGCTACCAGAATTCAGGATATTGCCAAAGCATTGGTTGACCGTTTTCATATGCCCTGTGAGTATGCCTTTATGCTTACAACGGCACTGCGCTTTGTACCAAATTTTTTGAATGATAGCGCTATTACCTTGGATGCACAAAGCTGCAGAGGCTATTCTAATCGCGGCAATATCATCAAGCGCTTCTTAGCATATTTGGTAGTAATACGTCCCTTAGTTATGCGTGCTGTAGCCAAGTCTGAAACCTTGGCGCTGTCTATGGAGCTGAAGGGCTTTGGCGGTAATACCTACAAAAATATGCCATCTGAACCATTAGGATTTGCTGATTACTTGGTACTGATTATGACAGTAGCTTTGAGCAGCTTCCCCTTTTGGAGGGATTGTATTTAATAATTTTCCAATTTTATAAAAAGCATAAAGAGAGGCTGTTCTGCATTTTGCGGAACAGCCTTTAATTATTTGTCTGATTTGAGCTCTATTAAGTTTGTATTCATTAATGTACAGAAATATTCTGCCATTTCCTCTGGCGTTTGCTGCATTTCGTTACGTAACCACCAATGAATCATACCAATAAGACTATTGGTGATGTGGTTGCGGATAAAATCCTCTGGAATATTGGTCATATGGTATTCCGTAACATTTGTAAAGCTGATTTGAATATGCTGCTGCATATATTCCCTCATAAAGCGGAGAAACATACTGCCATGAAGATACTTTAAAATACCTAGATAATATTGCCTCTTATCCCTAAGATGATAAAGAATATGGGTAATACGGTTTTTGGTATTGGTCGGAGTTTTAGAAAAATCATGGGTAGAGCAAACTGGCACATTTTCTCCCAAAATATGCTCAAAAAGAGCATAGCAAATAGCTCGTGCTAGCTCATCCTTGGTTTCGAAGTGATCATAAAATGTGCTGCGGCCCACGTTAGCTTCCTGAATGATATCTTTGACACTAATTTTTTCATAGCCTGATTTATTGGTCAGCTTGACAAAGGCATCTATAATTGCCTGACGTGTTTTTTCAGTTCGTCTATCCATATGCATACCCTCCCGTACAATTTAAAACAAGTGTCCGAAAACATACAATTATAAGAAAATGATGCTGGAATTAGCTTTGAGCTTATTTTATCATAATAACAGACTTAATGTACTATTACATTTGAGAATTTTTTGTGGATGAAACAAGCAAAAGGAGGAGAAGTTTATGCTGAAACAATTTTTGGAAGCAAAACCTGTTAATGGCAGAAGAGTTAGAATTAAAAATGAACGAGAATACGTATGGCTTTTCCCGGTGGAACAGCTTCATATAGGAGATGTAGTGCGAGTTTTTCCTGGAGAAAGAATTCCTATGGATGGTGTGATTAGCAAGGGAGAAAGTAATATTACTAGCAGTGTTATAGCTGGTGAATCTGTTATAGTTGGTAAAAAAGCAGGTGATGGAGTACAATGCGGTACTATTAATTGCAGTGCTGTTATTGATATCAAGGTTACTGCTGAATTTTATAATTCTAGCCTACAGCAAAGGATTAATAGATTGCAAGAACTGCGTATGCAGGAAAGCTGGTGGGAGAGACTGGTTAACTGCTTTAGAGGTATTAATGGGCAAGAGGCCTGAGGTTCATTTTAGTGTATTAATAAATTAATTGCTATTTAAGAGAAGTGTAGCCTGCTGATTTCAAACAAACATATAGGTTTGGGATAATAGCATTGACTTGAATTATAGTCTTGTTCTTAGGTGCTTAAGCAACAAATTTTATTGTAAAAATCTTTAAGTGAAAAAATGAAACCACGATACATGGTGTACATCTTTTAATACACTATATATCGTGGTTTTTTAGCATGTTAGATTAACTTGTTATATTAATTTGTACCAATGGACATGGTTTCAGGCAGTGTGCTACCGCCATCAATAACAATCTGAGAACCGGTCAGATAGCTGGATTCATCACTGCCCAAGAAGGCAAAGAGCTCACCAACTTCGATGGGTTTTGCAAGACGCTTCATAGGAACGCCAGCTGCAATATCTGCGATTGCTGCTTCAGGATTTTCAGGATTGGATTCCAGAGCCATTTTTTCAACCATAGGTGTACGAGCGTAACCAAGCTGTGAGCAGTTTACACGGATGTTGCGGTTTGCATATTCAACTGCCAGACATTTTGTCAGACCAACAAGAGCTGCCTTTGTCATAGCATATGCTGCTTCACCTGCATCTGCTACAATATCACCGGTTACAGAGGATGCGATTACGATGTTGCCTCCACCCTGCTTTAACATATAAGGAATTACTGCCTTACAGGTGTTCCATACACCCTTGATGTTTACATCAATATGGAAATCTCTGGTTGCGTCATCCATCTCTTCGAAGGGAGCCAGACGGCATACACCTGCGTTACAGCAGGCTACATTAATTTCTCCAAAAGCATCGATACCCTTCGCGGCAGCTGCATCCATTTGAGCACGGTCAGCTACGTTGGCAACTACGGTGATAATCTCTGCATTATATTCCTTACGCAGCTTTGCTGCGGTTTCTTCTACCTCAGGAGAGAGGTCCACCATAATCAGCTTTGCTCCGTATTTTGCATACGCAGTAGCAATTCCTTCTCCAAGTCCTACAGCAGCTCCGGTAATCAGTGCAACTTTTCCATCTAGTTTAGCCATTTTATTTTCTCCTTTGCTTAATGTATTTATTTTCAGACGTGTCATTACGTCTGGGTTTACTGTATTGATTAACTACCTTCATTCTATATAAGAAAATGGAAAATTGCAATAATATAAGCATATTTTGCAAATAGTTTATTCTAACGTTTCAGAAACGTAACATATTATCTGCCTTGAAATGCTATACTATTAGTAACAAGGATAATAGATGAATTTAAATATATACTTTTTGAGGGAGGAATTATTATGGCATTCTTTGATCAGATTAAGGATATGGCTAAGGCAGCTGCTGTAAAAAGCGAGGAATTTGCTAAAACTGTAGGCAAAAAGGCCGAGGCTGCTATGGACATGCAAAAGCTTGCTTCTGATATTGAGAAGAAGGAGCGTTTCATTAAGGATAATTATATGCAAATGGGTATGGAGGTTTACCAAAAGGCTGACGCCAGTGATGATATTCCAGAATATTTGCAGGAATATTGCAAGCTTATCGATGCAACAAAAGCTGAAATAGATGAGCTGCAGACTAAGATTGATATGATTAAACAGGCTGAGTTTGGTGCTTCTCCTGCGAAAGTTACTTGTTCACACTGCGGTGCAGAGGTTTTGGCTTCTAGTAAGTTTTGCCCTGAGTGTGGCGGTGCGTTGAAACAGGAAAATGCTGCTAAGGAAGATGAAGCAAAGCAAGCTGTGACTGACGAGGCTGAAAATGCGGAATCAGCAGAGACTGATAATGCTAAGCAGAGTGATTCCGAAGTGGTAGAAGAAAGTAAGGCAGAAACTGCTTCTGAGGCTGAAGCAGCCAAGGAAGCAGAGGTTGTGGAGGGAGCTGCTGAATCAAAGTCCGAACCTATTGCTGAGGCAGCTATCACTGATGCAGAAATTGTTGAGCCTCAAATTTCAGTGTTCAAAGATGCTGATGTTAAGGAGCAAGAAGTTAAGAACACCGAAGATGCCTCCAAGACTGCTGAAAAATAAAACATAATAAGACATTATTAAAGCCAAGCTTTTTTATAAAGAGCTTGGCTTTTTTCATTGAGTATGTAGTAATGATGTATGTAAAGACGATTAGGTAATGGATATGTGTTAATACTTCTAAATCCATGAAAATTATTACTCAAGCTATTGTAAAGTATTAGTGCATATTTAGCTGATTTAGTATATAATATATAGTTGACAAAATATATTCTTGCGAGGTAATTATGCGTTTAAGAAAGAAACCCTGGATTGAAGAAGCTATGAAGGACGTACAAGACGAGTACGTTTTTATGCATGATTTAGAAAAATTTAAAGGTCATTGGCAGGAAATGTTTCCTGGAAAGCGCCTGTGTCTGGAGATTGGCTGCGGCAAGGGCCGTTTTACCATTGGTATGGCAGAGCTCTTCCCTGATAAGGCATTTATTGGCATCGAAACTCAGCACGATATTGCTTATTTCCCTGCAAAGGCTGCTAAGGACAAAAAGCTGGATAATGTGCGTATTATCTGCGCTAACGCAGAAAATATGCTGGACTGGTTTGAGCCTGGTGAGATTAAGGAGCTGTACTTAAACTTTAGTGATCCCTGGCCTAAGGCACGCCACGCTAAGCGTCGTCTGACTCACCGTAACTTTTTGGCACGCTATGCTCAGCTGTTAGGCAAGGGTGGTCATCTGCGCTTTAAAACAGATAATCGTGCATTGTTTGATTTTTCTGTAGAGGAATTTAAGGAGTTTGGTTTGGAAATCATTGCCTTAAGCTATGATTTGCACAACTCTGAGTATGAAAACCATGTACAAACTGAATATGAGCAGAAATTTAGTGCATTAGGCACTCCCATTAATTTCTGCGAGGTTGTTTTTTAATTAAAAAGAGGCTTGCTCTATGAACAAGATAGGTTTAATTCTGTCTAATCCTAAGAAAATTATTTACTGTGTTACAGCTATCTTGATGCTTATAGGCTGCGTTAATGTTTTTAGTGCCAGCTATGTCTTAGCTCAGTCAGAACAGCATGGCAGTTATTTTTATCTTATAAGATATATAATGTGGGCTGCCATTGGCATAGGTGTTATGTATGCGGTGCGAAAGATTGGTTATAAAAGCTTTTTAGAGCCGCAAAATTTACTGATTATATATGGCGTAGTTTTAGCAATGCTTGTGCTGGTACCAATTGTAGGCATTTCTGCTAATGGTGCAAAACGCTGGTTAGGCGTTGGTGGTTTTACGTTTCAGCCATCTGAAGCAGTGAAGGTTGTCGTTATAATGTTGGCCACTGGTTATTTGGCAAGTGTTATTAAGGCCGGGCGCAGAGTTATTCTTTTTACAAAAAAGAGCTGGCCCATTCATGGTATGGCATTTCTCTTGATGATGCTAGTTGCTATTCAGCCAGATAAAGGTACTGCTGGCATTATTGCAGGCCTTTATCTAGGTGTTTTTGTAGCAGCAGGACTAGGAGGTAAGCGCCTTTTTATTACTGGTATAATAGGCTTGACCGCTGCAGGCTGTCTTGCTCATTACTCTACATATAGTAGGGAGCGTTTACAGGTTTGGCTTGACCCATGGTCAGAGCCTTGGGGCAAGGGTTATCAGATGGTGCAGGCACAACTTGCAATTGGCAGTGGCGGTTTTTGGAGTAATTGGGGTAACGGTTTTGCCAAATACCATTATCTTCCCGAGCCTCACACAGATTATGCCTTTGCTGTTTTCTGCCAAGAGAATGGCTTTGTAGGAGCATTGTTTGTGATATTCTTCTTTCTGCTTATGGCCTATGCATTTATAAAAATTGCTTTTAAAACACGTAGTGAAAAAGGCTATCTTTTGGTAAGTGGTCTTATGCTTTATATAGCAGGACAGGCCTGTGCTAATATGGCTATGGTTTGTGGCTTGCTCCCTGTTATAGGTGTACCATTGCCACTTATTAGCTATGGTGGTACTTCTATGGTAACTGCTATGGGTGCAATAGGCTTGGTTTTATCGGTGTATGATGAAACTGAAAAACGTATCATTGAAGAAAAGCATCTGAAGGATAAGCAGCTGCTTCCTGAACAAAGACGACAGGATTTGCAGTTTGTGGAGCGCAGGAGGTGGACTCACCGTGAATAAAAATCTGCGCAGCAGATATCAGTATCTGAATGGTCTGTTTCTTTTATTATGCGTTCTTTTCCTAGTAGTTATTTCTCGTCTGTTTTATCTGCAGGTCATTAAATATGATGATTTGGCTGTTCGCGAGCGTGAGCAGCTCATCTTTAATAAAATTATCATAAATCCACGTGGTCCTATTTATGACCGTGACGGTGAAGAGCTTGCGGTAAGTATTATAACAGGGTCCTTATATGTTGACCCTGTAGAAATGCGTGACGGCCCTGATGGAGCTATTAAGAAGCCGCCTCCGGATATTCAACGTAAAGCGGCTAAGCTTTTGGCACCTGTTTTAAAAATGGACGAAGAGCGTCTTTTTAAGTATTTTTCTAGTGAAGGGCGCTTTGTTTGGATTAAGCGCGTGATGGATCCTAAGGAGTATGAAGCTGTACAACAAATTATTGAAAAAAATGATTTGTGTGGCTTGCATTTTGAAAAGTCAAGTAAGCGCTATTATACCAAGAACAAGGCGGCAGCACAGGTGCTTGGTTTTGTTAATATTGACGATGAAGGCGCCAGTGGTATTGAGATGGTTCTTGAGAAGGAGCTACGAAGCGATTCCAGCCAACGTAATTTCTTTAAGGACTCTATGGGAAGAGTTATAGCGGATCAGGATTTTAATAAGCCAGTAAAGGCTAAGCTTCCAGAGGTGTATCTGACCATTGATAGCAAAATCCAGTATGTACTGGAGGAGGCCATGGACAGAGCTATTGAAAAAACTAAGGCTGAGGGTGCTGCGGCTATTATCATGGATCCGTATACAGGTGAAATTCTAGGTATGGCGAGCCGTCCTACCTTTGATCCAAACAATCCTGGTGATTATCCGCCAATTAGTTGGAATAATAAAGCCGTAACTATGATTTATGAGCCAGGTTCTGTTTTTAAACCAATAGTTGGTTGCATGGGCCTGACGGAAGGAATTATTACTCCCAATACTCTGATTCAGGATAATGGTAGTATTAGAATTGCTGACCGTATTATTCATAACTGGGACGGCGAAGGCATGGGAATGGTACCGTTTTCTGATGTAATTAAATTTTCTATTAACACTGGTATGGTTCAGCTTGGTATGAAGCTAGGCGCTGAGCGTATGACTGATTACTCTAAGCGTTTTGGCTTTGGTAGTGCCACAGGTATTGAATTGCCAGGTGAGGAAAGTGGTATTCTTTACAATCCTAAGGATATGTACGAGCCTGACATTGCTACCATGGCTATTGGTCAGGGCATTGCTGTTACTCCGCTACAGGAGCTGCGCGCTATTTGCGCTATTGCTAATGGTGGCGAGCTATTGAAGCCCTACATTATCAAGAAGATAGTTGCTGCTGATGGCACTGTTATTCGTGAAGGTAAGAAAGAGGTTGTTCGCAACGTTATTACTCCGCAGGTAGCAGCACAGATGCGTGGCATGATGGAGCAGGTAGTAGCTAGTGGCGGCGGTAAATCTGCCAGCATTAAGGGTTATCGTATTGCCGGTAAAACAGGCACTGCAGAAAAGCTGGCTGAAACAGGTGGCTACGCTGCTGGTAAGTATATAGCGTCTTTTGTGGGCTTTGTGCCTGCAGATAAGCCTAAATATGCAATGCTGGTAATGCTTGATACGCCTAAGGGTGTTTTCTATGGTTCACAGGTTTCTGCTCCGGTATTTAAGGATACCCTGCAGCAGGTTCTTGTTGCTAAAGGTATTCAGCCCACAAGCAGTGAAGGCTTACCGTCATTTGACGAGCTAAGTAAAAACTGTACTGGCAAAAAGAGCGAAATATGTTCTCCGCAGATGCAGATTTTGCCGAGCGGAAAAATTAAACTGCCTGATTTTAAGGGAATAGATATGCGCTATGCTGCCGAGCTGGTACAGCAGGGCCATCTGCGATTAAAGCCATATGGTAGTGGTAAGGCTGTAACCCAAAAGCCTGCACCAGGTACTGAGGTAGATGAAGGTACGACCATAGAGATTTGGTTCCAATAGTTTATTAACAGCTTTGCAGGCTGATTAATGAAATAAAGTTATCCAAATACCTTTTATAGGCAGGAAAAGTGTTTTAGAAGGTAGAAGTATCCATGATGTTGTTTTAATTGTTATTTCAAGGAGGAGATGTACAGATGTTATCCGATATCGAAATTGCTCAACAAGCGAAAATGCTTAAAATTACTGATGTAGCAGCAAAGCTGGGTATTGGTGAAGAAGATATTGAAATGTATGGCCGTTACAAGGCTAAGCTGTCCATGGATTTAATCCGTCGTATGGAGAACAAACCGGCAGGTAAGCTTATTTTAGTAACTGCTATTACTCCTACTCCCGCTGGCGAGGGCAAATCCACTACTACTGTTGGTTTGGCTCAAGGCTTAGCAAAGCTGGATAAGAGTGTAATTGTTGCTCTGCGTGAGCCCTCTCTTGGTCCTTGCATGGGCATTAAGGGCGGCGCTGCAGGCGGCGGCTATAGCCAGGTTGTTCCTATGGAGGATATCAACCTGCATTTCACTGGCGATTTCCATGCAATTACCTCTGCTCATATGCTGCTTTCTGCTATGCTGGATAACCATATTCAACAAGGTAATGCTCTGAATATTGATCCTCGTCGTATCGTTTGGAAGCGTGTAGTTGATATGAACGACCGCGAGCTGCGTAATATCGTAGTTGGCTTAGGTGGCAAGGTTCATGGCGTTCCTCGTCAGGATGGTTTTGATATTACTGTAGCTTCTGAGGTTATGGCTATTCTGTGCTTGGCTAACGACCTGCATGATCTGAAAGAGCGTTTAAGCAAAATTATCGTAGCTTATGACTACAGTGGTAAACCTGTTACTGCTGGTCAAATTAAGGCTCATGGTGCAATGGCCGCTCTCTTGAAGGATGCTATTAAGCCTAATTTGGTGCAAACTCTGGAAAATGTTCCGGCAATCATTCATGGCGGTCCCTTCGCTAATATTGCCCATGGCTGCAATAGCGTTATGGCTACTAAAACCGGTATGAAGCTGGCAGAATACACTATCACTGAAGCGGGCTTTGGTGCTGACCTTGGCGCTGAAAAATTCTTTGATATTAAATGCCGTTACGCAGGCCTGAATCCTGATGCAGTTGTATTAGTTGCAACTGTACGTGCATTGAAGATGCATGGCGGTGTTCCTAAATCTGAGCTGCAAACTCCTAATGTAGAAGCAGTTAAGAAGGGTATTGTAAATCTGGAGAAGCACATTGAAAATGTTAAGAAATTTGGTGTGCCTATGGTTGTAGCAATCAATATCTTTGCTCAGGATACTCCTGAGGAGCTGGAAGCTGTACGTGAGCACTGCGCTAAGCACGGTGTAAATGTTGCTCTGTCCGATGTATTTGCACGTGGCGGTGAAGGCGGCATTGAGCTGGCTAAAGAGGTTGTTGCTTTAGCTGAAAGCGGTAAGGCTGATTTCCATACCATTTATCCCTTAGAAATGTCCTTGAAGGAAAAAATCGAAACCGTTGCTAAGGAAATTTATGGTGCTGACGGCGTAAATTATTCTAAGGATGCTGATAAAGCACTGAAGGAATTTGAAGACATGGGTTATGGTAACCTGCCTATCTGCATGGCAAAAACTCAATATTCCTTCTCTGATGACCAAAATCTCATTGGTCGTCCTAGTGGCTTTACTATTACTATCAAGAACTGCCGTATTTCTGCAGGTGCAGGCTTTATTGTAGTGCTGACTGGTGATATTATGACTATGCCCGGTCTGCCGAAAGTACCTGCTGCTGAAAAGATTGACGTTAGTGATGAAGGCGTAATCAGCGGTTTATTCTAATTATTTATTTGAGGTGACCTATGGAAGCATTATTGATGAAGGGCAAGGCTGTTGCCGACGTTTATAGAGAGGCTATTGCTACAAAAATTGCTGCTGCTAAGGAAAGCGGCAAGGTAGTAACTTTGGCTATAGTTGTAGCTGGTGATGATCAGGCCTCCCATGTTTATAAGGATAGATTAGTTAAGCTGATAGAGAGCCTTGGCGGTGCGGCGAAGGTTGTTCTTTGTCCTGCGAATGCTTCTGAAGCGGAAGTTATAGCTGTTATTAACAGCTTAAATAAGGATGCGGCTATTACTGGCATTCTGCCTATGATGCCCATGCCTAAACATATTAATGGCGATGCTGTTGGTGCAGCAGTTGCTCCGGAAAAGGATGTGGACTGCTTAAATCCTGAAAACATTGGTGCTGTCTTTATGGGACGCAGCAGCTGGGCTCCTTGTACTCCGCGTGCCTGCATGGCAGCGTTAAAGCACTACGGTGTGGAGCTGACTGGCAAAAATGTGGTTGTAATTGGCCGCAGCAATGTTGTTGGCAAGCCGGTGGCAGTGTTGCTTCTAAAGGAAAATGCAACTGTTACTGTTTGCCATTCTAAAACTAAAAATCTGTCGGAGCTGTTAAAGCAGGCTGATGTTATTGTTGCTGCTGTTGGCGTTGCTGCCTTCGTTAAGCCGGAAATGGTTAAAGAGGGCGTAGTTATTGTTGACGTTGGCATCAATGTAGTTGATGGCAAGCTGGTAGGCGACGTTGCTCCTGAGGTAGCAGAGAAGGCTTCTGCTTTTACTCCTGTGCCCGGTGGCATTGGCGTTATCAGTAATATGATGGTTATGGAATGTCTGACTCGTAATTTGTAAGAGGCGTTTTATGAACTATGTATGGTTGTTTTTGACAGCTTTATTTACATTGTTTATTTTCTATAATTCCTCATTACCTGGTTCAGTATCTGGAAATCTTAGTGCTGTGGCTGCAGGCTTTATAGTACATATTGCAGATTTCCTACAGATGAGCCTTAGCGGAGATGTTGAGTATGTGCTGCGTAAGCTGGCGCATTTCTTGGAGTTTGCTTGCCTTAGCTGGATGGTTTGTAAGACATATTCCTCCTTTGGCGTAAGCAATAGAGCTTCAAATGGCTATGTACTCTTTATTTGTCTGCTGGTAGCAGCAGTTGATGAGTATATACAGCTTTTTTCTCCCGGACGCGCTAGTATGGTTAAGGATGTGCTGTTGGATTTTAGTGGTGCATTCTGTATGTGGTTATTTTATAGAATTTATCAATGGCGTTAAATTAAAGGACGTGACTTTATGCCACGTCCTTTTTACGTTTCTAAATAAAGCTAGCCTTTATTTACTTAAATAAGGCATTTTTTTGTCTTTTTTATGTACAATGTTTGAGAAAAAATTGAAACTAGGCTATAATGAATAATGAAGTGGTATAAATAAATGGACCTGTATAAGTATATTAGTGGCCATAGATTGGAGGAAGAAATGAATTTTAGACTATTTAACAAGACTTTTAAAATTTCCTTGTTCAGCATAGCTATCTTTGTTTTCTTTCTATTTGTATCGCTAATTAGTTTGCATGTAGTACGCAATAAGATACTAGAAAATTCTCATATCATGGGTCAGGAGATAGCAGCGCGCTTTGCTACTAAGGAAACCATGAAGATTAAAACTCAGGAAATGCTTTTGCGTAGTGCGGCGCAAAGTATAGAGCAAATTCTTCTTGTGCGTCCCAATTGGAGTGAAAAAGAAATTGCTGAGGAACAGCGTTATTTTGTTGAATATATTGAGGCAAACTCTGAGGTTAGTCGTTTTGAAATGTCTGCTGTTATTAATGGCAAGTTTATTGGCACGCCTACATGGGAGCAGGAAAGCGACCCTACAAAGCTGGAATGGTACCAGTCTGCGCTGAATAATAAAGGCAGGGTGGTATACAGTAATCTTTATAAAATAGGCCAGTCTGAAGGAAGAGTGCTGACAATGTCAATGCAATTAGGAGACAGAAACGACGTGTTGGCAATGCACATATATCCTGAAAAGCTCAATGCTCTTTTAGCGGATAACAAGCTTCCTAATCACAGCTATTATTACTTGTGTGACCCCAATGGTAATATTATGTTTACTATAAATGAGCGCTCACTTTCCTTGGAAGAGCAGCAGCCATATGTTGATCATATCTTTAGCGAGGTTCGTAAAAGCCTGCAAAGCGGTGAGCGTAGCTATATTACAGATTATGAAGGTAATAAACGTGGTGTTTACTATACTGTTTCAGACAAGGGCTGGATTTCCATTGTAACAATTCCCTATGACTATTTGTTGGGAGATTATCAGAATTTGCTGCAATGGTTTATTATTACCTTAGGAATTATGTTGCTTTTAATGCTGCTTTTGGCCTTGCGTGAGCGCATGCTTAACAAAAAGGTAGAAGCCTTTAATGAGGTTGTACGCGTTTTAGGTAATTCCTATAATGCTATTTATAGAATTAATTTTGATGAAGGCAAGTACTTTATGATCAAGGCAGATCCACTTGATGGTATTGAGCCTTCTGAAAGCGGTAATTATGATGATTTAATCAAAAATGTGTTAGGTTATGTAGAGCCTAGTGCTGTGGAAGAGTTTTCTGTAACCTTTTCATTAGATAATATTCGTAAGCTGATTGAAGAGGGCGTATGTGATTTTGGCGGCGAGTTTAGACAACGCTTTGGTAACGAGTACAGGTGGGTAAATGTTCGCTTGACCTGCGACCGTATGCTGCAAACTGGCGAGGCTATTATGAGCTTCCGTGAGGTGGATGCTGAAAAGCAAAAGCAGCTGGAGCATATGCTGATAATTGAAAGAGCTCTTCGTGTGGCACAGCAAAATGCCAAATCAAGAAATATGTTTTTCTCTGCCATGAGTCATGATATGCGTGCACCCTTAAATGGTATGATTGGCATGGCTGAGCTGGCTGCGCTGCATAAGGACGAGCCTCAGGCCGTTGATAATTATGTACAAAAGATTAAATCTGCGGGCAAACAGCTTTTGACCTTGATTAATGATATTTTGGAAATGGCCAAAATGGAAAATGGCAAGGTGGAGCATTTGCAGGAGGATTTTGATATTTATGCTGTTATCAATGATGCTTGTGGACTTTTTGAGGCGCAGGCTAGTGTAGAAAATAAGCAGTTTACTAAAAAGCTGCAGGTAAATCACGAAATAGTTAATGGTGATGTGCAGGCGCTGCATCAGGTTTTGAATAATGTTCTGTCCAATGGCATAAAATATACTAGAGAGCAGGGACAAATATTATTTGAAGTGCATCAGGGAGAGCTTGATAAGAAGGGGCGACGTGATTACTGCTTCGTGGTTAGTGATACAGGCTGCGGTATGTCTGAAAAATTCTTGGAAAAGATTTTTACACCCTTTGAGCGTGATAGTCTTTTTGGTGCGCAGAATGTTATTGGTACCGGTCTTGGCATGACGATTGTTAAGAGCTTAGTAGAAAGAATGGAAGGCAGCATTCAGGTTGAAAGTAAGCTGGATGTTGGTACAACCGTAAGTATTACTATTCCCTTTACTGTGGTTCAGCCAGACAAATCTAGTAATACTGTAATTGAGCAGCAAGTACAGCTGAAGGATTTTGCGGGCAGCACTATTTTAGTTGCGGAGGATAATGATATCAATATGGAAATCATTACCGAGCTACTGCAGATGAATGGACTGACCGTTATTCAGGCAGCGGATGGTAAGGAGGCAGTTGATAAATTTAATGCTTCTGAGGAAAATAGTGTTGATATGATTTTGATGGATATTCAAATGCCTAACATGGATGGATGCCAGGCTTCCAATGCTATTCGTGCTCTTGCTAGAAAGGATGCAGAAAGTGTTCCTATTATCGCGCTGACTGGTAATGCAGGTGATGAGGATGTAGAGGCGGCTATGAAGGCTGGAATGAATAGCTATATGGTTAAACCGGTACAAATGAAGCTACTGGCACAAACTATGAGTGAATATATCCATATTGATTTTGATGAATATAGTGCTATTTAATTGGTGAGCTGAGGGGAGGCTTGGCGATGCAATTGAAGGAATTACCATCTTTTTTAGAAATAGACATTAAAAGCAGTTTAGAGGATCGCTTTATGGAAAGCGAAGCTTTGTATGTACGTTTTCTGAAAAAGCTATTGAATGATACTAATGTAGTAGAGTTAAAGCAGGCTGTAGATGCTGAAGATTGGGAAAATGCAATGCGTAAGGCCCATAACCTTAAGGGTGTGTGCGCAAATTTGGGTCTTACCAAGCTAAGCAGAGACTTTGCTGCTATTGTTGCAGAGCTGCGTAGTGATGCTTATACAGCTCAAAGTGTAGGAAGCTTACTAGAAAAGGCTTTGATAGAGTGGGAAAAAACAACTATCTGCATTAGTAAATTAGAATAGCTCAACTTAATATGTTATCTTTAAAGCAGCACTGGGTTGTTAAGCCCCAGTGCTGTTTTTGCGTTAAGAGGTATAAAAAACGCCGGAGCATAGCTCTGGCGTTTTACATCTAATACATATTATTTTGTAAGCTTCACGCTGTTTCGCACTGGCAGGTTCAGTAGAATAATGGCAGCAAAGATAAGTCCCATACCAACAAGCTTTTGCGCAGTCAGCGGCTCTTGGAAATAGCAGATGCCGATGACTGCTGCGACAAAGGGTTCAATGGTTGCTAAAATAGAGGCCTGACCAGGATCAACATAAACTAGTCCTTTATTGTAGAGCAGATATGGAATAACAGCGCATACAAGTCCAAGACCTAGCACATTTAAAATAGCTGCTGCATTAAGTTGGTTGAAAGTATTGGATGGAAAATCAGCTATAGGCAAGGCTGCTAGGGATGAAAAATAAAATGTATATACAGTAATGGTTGCTGAGGTATATTTTTCTACAGCATATTTGCCAAAGATACTGTAGAGTGCATAGCCAAAGCCGCTGCTTAAGCCATAAAGCAGGCCCATAAAGGTAAGGTTTAGACTACCGCTAAAGGCTCCGGTTACACAACCGCAGCCGGCAAAGGTCATAACTAATGCAACTGCCTTTTTAGTAGTAAAGCTTTCCTTGAAAAGAAAGACTGACATTACCATAACAAAGATTGGTGCTGTGTATAATAGCAGTGCAGCAACTGCCAAAGAGCTGGCTGCAATACAGTTAAAATAACAGTAATTGAAGAAGGTTAAACTCATTACTCCAGTGCCTATAAACATCCAGGAGTCGTGCCAATCTATATGAAATAAGCCTTTTGCTGATGGTAGCAACGCTGCTGTTGCGCAAATTGCCGAAGCAATGGAGCGTAGTGCTACAATTTGGATAGGCGTAAAGCCAAGAGCTGATAAATGCTTAACAAATAGACCGATAAGGCCCCAAAGAGCAGCTGCACAGATGATATAAAGATAAGCCTTTGTTTTCATAATTAATAACCAGGGCCAGGATATGTGGTCCTTTTCCTTTCCGTGGTATTAAGAGTTATTTTTTCTTTTTGCCCCAAAATTTATGGAACTTTTCTAAAAGCTCCTTTTGATTTTGCTTTTGGGGCCACAGCTCCCAGTTGTCACTATTGCGCATAGCTGCGCCTAAATGGTCATAAACCTGAGGGTAGCGGTCGTTGAGCTCGGCAATGTGTTCTTTAACGTCCTGACGAGTGGTGTTGCCATCATAGGGACAGGGGTTTTTGAGAGGCTGAAGCTGGAGCAGCTCTATTAGCTCTCTAACTTCGGATTCGCGATAGTAGAGCATTGGCCTTAGTACGGTAATGCCTGTGCGGGATAATGGTGTAACGGGTAAAAAGGTGCGTAGCTGTCCGCTGGTCATGATGTTCATAAAAAAGGTTTCTACAGCATCATCATGGTGGTGAGCCAGTGCTACCTTATTAAAGCCCAGCTCTTTAGCGCGTCTATTGGTTACTGCACGACGAAAATAAGCGCAGGTAAAGCAAGGACTACCACCCTTTTTTTTGTGTGCTTCCATAACATCAACATCATCGCTATAATGCTCCAAGCCGTATTGAGCACAAAAGGCCTCCAGTTTTTCTTTAGGAAAATCAGGAGAAAACATAGTATTGACCGTATAGCATGCCAAGTCAAAGGGGATTGGTGAATGCTGGCGTATTTCTGCCAGCATAGCAGTTAGCAGCATACTGTCCTTACCACCGCTAAGACCTATGAGTATACGGTCCCCTGGACTTAACATATCAAATTCTATAATAGCACGCCACAGCTTGCTAAGCTTATCAGCAGGTACAAATGGTTTACGTGACATATTAGCTCCTTTTTTAGATATGAATTTAAACGCTTTAATTTTAGCATATTTTATCAATAGGCTCAATGGATTGCCTACTTGTCAGAATATTTAAATCAAAAAAATGTTCACTTTTATCAATGAAGGAATAGACGATTTGTGGTATAATAAAAAGGCTGATTAAATTAATTATAGAGAGGGACGCAGGTGCGTCTTTAGTTTATGGAGGATACTTTGATATGACTGATACTATTAGAGGGTTAAACCTTCAGCAGGCTGATGCGGTACAAACTACAGAAGGACCTATGCTGATTTTAGCAGGTGCAGGAAGTGGCAAAACTAAGGTTTTGACTTGTCGTATGGCACATCTTTTAAATCAGGGTGTACGCCCTTATAGAATTTTGGCAATTACTTTTACCAATAAGGCTGCTAAGGAAATGCGCGAGCGTGTGGATAAAATGGCAGGATTGGCTGCAAAAGATGTGTGGTTGTTTACCTTCCACGCTTTTTGCGCTAGAGTGCTGCGTCATGATATAGATAAGCTTGGCTACGGCAATAACTTTGCTATTTATGATACTACTGATTCTAAAAATCTTATTAAGCAGGTTTTAAAGGAGCTTAATTTAGACGAGAAACGCTTTCAGCCGTCCGGTATTGCATCTGCTATTAGTAATGCTAAAAATCAATTGCAGGATGCTGCTGCTTATGCTAAAGAAGCAAGCGATTTTTATCAGCAAAAGGTAGCAGAGGTATATACTCTGTATGAAAATAAGCTGAGAGCTAATAATGCTGTTGACTTTGATGATTTGCTGCTTTTGACCTTAAAGCTTTTCCAAACTAATGAAGACGCACGTACTAAATACCAGGATAAGTTTGACTATATCATGGTGGATGAGTATCAGGACACCAACCATGCTCAATATCTGTTGACTAAAATTTTGGCGGCTAATCATCACAATCTTTGCGTTGTGGGCGATGCTGACCAAAGTATTTATGGCTGGCGTGGCGCTGATATCCGCAATATTTTAGACTTTGAAAAGGATTATCCTGAGGCAAAGCTGGTAAAGCTGGAGCAAAATTACCGCAGTACCCAGATTATTCTTGATGCTGCTAATGCTGTTATTGATAATAATACAGGACGTAAGCCTAAAAATTTGTGGACTGATAATGGCAGTGGCAGAAAGATTACCTATTTCCAGGCTGCTGATGAGCGTGATGAAGCACGCTTTATGATTGAAAAAACACAAGAGCTGCAGGATAAGGAAAATATTCAGCTTGGTGATGTTGCTGTATTATACCGCACCAATCCTCAGTCTCGCGTATTTGAGGAAATGCTGGTTAAAAGTGGTATTCCCTATAATATCGTTGGTGGTACTAAGTTCTATGACCGCAAGGAAATTAAGGATATCATTGCTTATCTGCGTTTGATTTTTAATCCTAGTGATGCCTTGAGTCTGCTGCGTATTATTAACGTACCTCGTCGTGGTATTGGTGATGCTACATTGGCTAAATTGGAGGCCTTTGCAGCTGAAAATGACATGAGTCTTTTTGATGTTGTTTCTAATTCCAGTCAGATTCCTGGTCTGAGCAGTCGTTTTGTTAATAAGCTAGATGAACTGGCAAGCACTATTTTTGAGCTGATTAATGAAGCTCAGGCGGTGCCTGTAAAGGAACTGATTGATGATGTAATGAATAAAACCGGTTATTTGGAGGAGCTGCAGATGAGCCGCAGTCCGCAAGACCAAAGCCGTATTGATAACCTGCAGGAGCTTTTGAGCGTAGCAGAGGATTTTGCTAAGAGCGGTGAAGAGGATACCTTGGAAAACTTCCTGGCTCATGTAGCGCTTGTTTCTGATATTGATAATGCAGAGCTGGGTGAGCAGGCGGTAACACTTATGACACTGCACTCTGCTAAAGGCCTGGAATTCCCCGTTGTCTTTCTTGTTGGCATGGAAGAAGGAATTTTCCCTCATGCACGTACATTGTTAGATGAAGAGGAAATTGAAGAGGAACGCCGTCTTTGCTATGTAGGTATTACTAGAGCGGAGAAGCATTTATATTTAAGCAATGCACGTATGCGTATGATGTTTGGTCACACTGTATCTTATCCGCCTTCTCGCTTCCTTGATGAAATTCCAGGTAGATTGGTAGAAACATTTACTCGTCCTGTTTTACATCGTACTACTATCAGTCACGTAGAGAAGCCTAAAGAGGTAAGAAGCAGCAGTAATTGGTTTGTACAGTCAGCAAGCAGCTTCAAGCCTAAGGAAAATAGCGTTACTCTCTCCTTTAATACCGGAGATAAGGTTGAGCATTCTAAGTGGGGTGTGGGTACTGTTGTAAGTGCTAAGTCAGCAGAGGATGGACAGGAAATCAAGGTTGCCTTTGCTGGTGCTGGCATCCGTTGTCTGTTGACTAAATACGCTAAGCTGAAAAAGCTGTAAGAGCTTGATTTTGGAGGAATGAAATGTCTGAGCAGGATTTATTTGCAGACGAAAGAGCGGAGGCCTTAGCTGAGGCAGAGACTCTGCGTAAGGAAATTCGCCATAATGAATATTTATATTATGTTTTGGATGCACCGCAGCTGACTGATGCAGAGTATGATAGGCTTATGGTGCGTTTGAGAGAAATAGAAGCAGCATATCCTGAAAGTATTCCAGCTGATTCTCCTACTCAAAGAGTTGGCGGTCGTGCTTCCTCTCAATTTGCTGAGGTTAGACATCTGCAGCCCATGCTGAGCCTAGGCAATGCTTTTTCTGAAAATGAGCTGCGTTCCTTTGACGAAAGAGTGCGTAACGGCCTTCCTGACGGAAGCAAAATAGAATATGTAATGGAGCCTAAGATTGATGGCTTGGCCTGCAGTCTTATTTATGAAAATGGTAAGCTGGTGCGCGCTGCAACTCGCGGTGATGGTGTAACTGGTGAAAATGTTACAGCCAATGTACGTACTATTCGTACCATTCCATTAGTACTGAAGGTTCCTGAGGGTGAAGCTATTCCTGAGCTGTTAGACGTTCGTGGTGAGGTTTACATGCCTCGTCATGAATTTATGCGCCTTAATGAAGAGCGTGCAGAGCGTGGTGAAAGTGAATTTGCTAATCCTAGAAACGCTGCTGCAGGCAGTCTGCGCCAGCTGGACCCGCAGGTAACTGCTAGCCGTTCCTTAAGCTTTTTTGCCTACTATCTTGTAGGTGAGGGCGCTAAGCCTAAGCATGGAGATTCTTTAGACACCTTAAAGGCATATGGCTTTAAGGTTAATAGCCATAAGGTTGTCAACAATATTGAGGAGGCTATTGAGCTGGTTCATGATTTTGATACCAGACGTGGCAATCTTCCATTTGATACCGATGGTGCCGTAATTAAGGTCAATGATGTTTATCAGCAAAATATTCTGGGTGCAACAGGTAAGGACCCTCGTTGGGCTATTGCCTTTAAATATCCACCGGAGCAGGCTGAAACTACTTTAGAGGATATTGATTGGCGTGTTGGTCGTACTGGTGTGCTGACTCCTACTGCAATTCTTACTCCTGTAAAGCTGTCTGGTAGTGTAATTAGCCGTGCAACACTTCATAATGAGGATTTTATCAAGAGTAAGGATATTCGTATTGGTGATAGAGTAATTATTAATAAAGCGGGCGAGATTATTCCTGAGGTGCTGCGAGTGGTTTTAGACAAGCGTGGTGAGAATGTTAAGCCTGTAGAGATTCCGTCTAAATGTCCTGAATGTGGCTGGAGTGTAGAGCGTCAGGGTGCAGAGGCTGCTATTCGTTGCACTAATCCTCATTGCCCAGCATTAGGTCGTGAGGGCTTGATTCATTTTGTGAGCCGTGATGCTATGAATATTGAAGGCTGTGGTCCGTCCGTTATCAACCAGCTCCTTGATGCAGGACTGGTACGTGATGCAGCTGATTTATACACTTTAAAGCGTGAAGAGCTGCTGCAGCTAGAGCGTATGGGCGAAAAGTCTGCTGATAATCTTTTGGCTGCCTTGGAGGCAAGCAAGGAAAATCAGCTGGATAAGCTGCTTTTTGCTTTAGGTATACGTCATGTTGGTGCTAAGGTGGCACGCATTTTAGCATTGGAGTTTGGTAGTATTGATAAGCTGCTGGAGGCAGAAGCCGAGCAGTTGGCGTCTATTCGTGACATTGGTGGCAAGATTGCCGAAAGTGTTGTTACCTGGATGTCCGTGCCTACCAATAGAGATTTACTAGAGCGTTTGAAGGCTGCAGGGCTGGATATGACCTTTACTGCTCCTGAAACTAGTAAGGAAAATCCTTTCTTTGGCAAGACCTTAGTATTTACTGGTACTTTGCCAACCTTGGGACGAGCTGAGGCTAAAACTATGGCACAGGATGTTGGTGCTAAGGTTAGCGGAAGCGTTAGCAAAAAAACTGATTACGTTATTGCTGGTGCTGAAGCAGGCAGTAAGTTGGAAAAGGCAGAGCAGTTAGGCGTTACTGTCATTGATGAGGCAGAATTTTTACGTATGCTGAAGAACGAATAAAATATGAGACTGCTTGTTGTTAGCAATATAGCTTGCGCAGGCAGTCTTTTTTATTATTAGCAAGTGATAAACTATGCTCAAGGGAATATTACTACTTAAATGTTCCCTTTTTTAGTGTAAATGTGATATAATAAAACAGGTTATTACTTAAAATCAATATAAATTTTTTAGGATGGTGAAAAAATGAAAGTATCTGCTGAAGACGTTAAGCACATTGCACAGCTTTCCCGTTTGACCGTTCCCGAATCTGAAATGGAATTGTTCACTGAGCAATTCAACCAGATTCTGAACTATGCCGATATTCTTGAAAAAATCGATACTACCGGTATCGAGCCGACTCCCTACGTTCTGCCTGTAAGCAACGTACTGAGAGAAGACGTTGTTAAAGAGGGCGTTTCCCACGAGGAAGCTCTGATGAACGCTCCTGCTGTTCACAATGACGGCTTTAAAGTACCGCGCGTAATCGACTAATAAGGAGGCACAACTGTGGAACTGTATAAACTTACTGCACACGAGCTGCATGATAAGCTCGTCAACAAAGAAGTAAGCTCCGTTGAACTGACTAACGCTCTTTATGCGCGTATCGACGAAGTTGAAGATCAGGTTAACGCTTATGTTACCCTGGATAAAGAAAATGCTCTGGCACAGGCTGCTAAGGTTGACGCTAAAATTGCCGCTGGCGAAGCTATTGCTCCTTTAGCTGGTATTCCTGGTGCAATTAAAGATAATATCTGCACCAAAGGCCTCTTGACCACCTGCTCCTCCAAAATGCTGAGCAATGTTACCCCTATTTATGACGCACATGTAATTAAAAATCTGCGTGCTGACGAAACCATTTTCCTGGGCAAAACCAATATGGACGAATTCGCAATGGGCTCTACCACCGAATCCTCCTTCTATGGTCCTACCCGTAACCCCTGGAACTTAGAGCGCGTTCCTGGTGGTTCTTCTGGCGGTAGTGCTGCTGCAATTGCTGCTGGCGAAGCTATTTGGACTTTGGGCTCCGATACTGGCGGATCTATTCGTCAACCGGCTTCCTTCAACGGCTGCGTTGGTATTAAACCTACCTATGGTCGTGTATCCCGTTATGGCTGTGTAGCATTTGCTTCCTCTCTGGACCAAATTGGACCTATCACCAAAGACGTAACTGATGCTGCTACTGTTTTGAACACCATTTGCGGTAAGGACGAAATGGACTCCACTTCTCTGAATGTTGAAGTTCCTGATTTTACCAAGGCTTTGGTTCAAGACGTTAAAGGCCTGCGCATTGGTCTGCCTAAGGAATACTTTGGCGACGGCATTGATGCCGAAGTTAAAGCTGAAATCATGAAGGCTGTTAAAAAATATGAAGAGCTGGGCGCTGAAATTGTTGAAGTATCCCTGCCTCATACCGAATATGCAGTAATCACCTACTACATCATTGCTCCGGCTGAAGCATCTGCAAACCTGGCACGTTATGATGGTGTTCGCTACGGCTTCCGTAATATGGAAGCAGCATCTGCTCCTGAAATGACCACCCTGAGCCGTACTGAAGGCTTTGGTCTGGAGGTTCGCCGCCGCATTATGCTGGGTACCTATGTACTGTCCAGTGGTTACTATGATGCATACTATAATAAAGCTATGCAGGTTCGTACTCTCATCCGCCGCGACTTTGACGCTGCGTTTGAAAAATGCGATGTACTGCTGACCCCGACCTCTCCTGTTCCGGCATACAAAATCGACGGCCATATGGACCCGCTGACCACCTACATGCTGGACGTTACTACTATTCCTGTTAACATGGCGGGTCTGCCCGGTATATCCATTCCCTGCGGCTTTGCATCCGACGGTATGCCTATCGGTATGCAATTAATCGGCAAGGTATTGGACGAAGAAACCATTCTGCGAGCTGCTTATACCTTTGAACAAGCAACCGAATATCATAAAGTATTCGCACCGCTGGGAGGTAAAAAATAATGACTAAATATATTACTGTTATCGGCCTGGAGGTTCATGCCGAGCTGAAAACTAAAACTAAAGCCTTCTGCAGCTGCTCCACCGCTTTCGGCAGCACACCTAACACTCATGTATGCCCCGTTTGTCTGGGTATGCCCGGTGCTTTGCCTGTGCTGAATAAGCAAGTTGTAGACTTTGCTATTAAAGCTGGTCTGGCTCTGAACTGCGATATTCAAAAGTTCAACAAGTTTGACCGTAAAAACTACTTCTATCCTGACCTGTCCAAAAACTATCAAATTTCTCAATTTGATAAACCTATCTGCCTGGGCGGTCATATCGACATTGTTGTTGATGGCGAGCACAAACGTATTGGCGTAACTCGTATCCACATGGAAGAAGACGCTGGTAAGCTGAATCACAGCGGTGCAAGCATCAGCACCTCTGACTCCTCCGCAGTTGACTACAACCGCGCTGGTGTTCCTCTGATTGAGATTGTATCCGAGCCTGATATGCGTAGCGCTGCAGAAGCTCGTGCTTATATGGAAAACCTGAAAGCTATTCTTGAATACACCGATGTTTGCGACTGCAAAATGCAAGAAGGCAGCCTCCGCTGCGACGCTAACATCTCCATTATGCCCGAAGGTGCTAAGGAATTTGGTACCCGTGCCGAAATCAAAAACCTGAACTCCTTCCGTGCTCTTGAGCGTGCTATCAACTATGAAGTTGAACGTCAAAAAGAGATTTTGGAAGATGGCGGTCATGTTGTTCAAGAAACCCGTACTTGGGATGAGGCTAATGGCGTAACTCTGTCCATGCGTTCTAAAGAAGAAGCTCATGACTATCGTTACTTCCCCGAGCCTGACCTGGTTCCTGTACAACTGGATGATGCTTGGATTGAGCGTATCCGTCAAACTCTGCCCGAGCTGCCGGCTCAGCGTCAACAACGCTTGATGGATGAGCATGGTCTGCCTGAATACGATGCTTCTCAAATCGTATCTACCAAGGCTATGGCTGAGTACTTCGACGAAGCTGTTAAGACTGCTAAAGATAGCAAGGGTGTTGCTAACTGGCTGCTTGGTGATGTATCTGCTTACCTGAACAACGAAGGCATTACCATTGCTGAATTCAAGGTAACTCCTGCACATCTGGCAGAGCTGGTTAACCTGACTAAAGAAGGCGTTCTCTCTAGTAAACTGGCTAAGAAAGTATTCGTAGAAATGCTTAAAGAAGACGAAGCTCCTAAGGCTCTCGTTAAAAAGCTTGGCTTAGAGCAAGTAAGTGATGAAGGCGCTATTCTGAAGCTGGTTGAAGAAACCATCGCAGAAAATCCTCAATCCGTTGCTGACTACAAAGCAGGTAAAGACCGTGCTATCGGCTTCCTGGTTGGTCAAATCATGAAAAAATCTCGTGGTAAGGCAAACCCGGGCATGGTTCAAAAAATGCTGAAGGAAAAAATGCAATAATATAGTGCTGTAGGCTCTATATAAAAAAGACACCAAGACGTGGCAATGCTGCGTCATTGGTGTCTTTTTGTTTTATGCATGAAGAATAAGCTCCATATCGAGATGTTAGTTATACATCGACATAGAGCTTATTGCATTATTTATTTTATCCTTTTAAAGGTATTCCAGTAAAGAATTAGGATTCTTAATTCGGCTGGAGCATTACCTCCAAGCTCATTAAATCTTATACTGTGTTTTTTAGTCCTTTACCTTTGGAGTTATATTTATATCCACAATTGGTGAAAACTTCAGCAAAGTTAGCTCCACTAGTATTGTCTGCTTTTTTAACTTTACACTTTTACTAAAACAACTTCACAAATTGTTCATTTGCAAAAAATCTTGTAATAGCGTATAGTTTAATTAGTTACTTTATTAGTTTACGAATATTGTTGTTTTGATAGAGAGAAGGTATAAAGGATGCAAGATATTAAATTTGAAGGTAGTGGCTTAGGCTTTTGCTGGCTGCTGCTGTGGACTAGCGTATTGACTGTTATTACTGGTGGTTTGTTTTTTCCTTGGGCTTATTCTGCTCAAAGACGCTGGATTTGTGATAATACATATGTTGAAGGACGAAAAACTGAATTCATTGGCACTGGCTTAGGATTTTTCTTTCAATGGCTGATGATTATGATTTTAACATCTATTACTTTTGGCTTATATGCACCCTGGGGATATTGTCAGTTTAAGCGTTGGGAAACCTCCAATACCATTATTACGAGAAAGTCCTACTAATTTTTTAGTAAATAAAGGTGCTGTAGATGGCAAATTATATTGTTGGAGGAGTGCTTTTAGTAGCCGTAATCCTGGCGCTGCGCAGCTATTTTGGTAAAAAATATCAGGGTTGTAGTGGTTGTGAGGGCTGTGCTTATTCTCAAAAGTGCAAAGAACGAAACAAAATTTAAGATTGACAAATCAGCCTAATGGTTATATGCTAATATTGTGGTTTAGGCTTGTGCTCAGCCATAGTTATTAGAACAGTCAGCCGCGGCTAGACCTTTGGTCCGCGGCTTATTTTGTTTGAACAGCAGGCTGTTTTTGACAAGGAGATTTTAATAATGCATATACAAAGAGGCTCCTGGGCGGAGATAAATCTTGATGCCATTGCCCATAATGTGCAGCAGGCCAAGGCTAATCTTAAGCCTGGTACCAAGCTGTGTGCAGTTGTAAAGGCTGATGCTTATGGACATGGTGCGGTACGTGTTGCTCAGGAGGCTGCACGCAATGGAGCTGACTTTTTTGCAGTTGCATTACTGCAGGAAGCAGTACAATTGAGGGATGCAGGTATTGACCTGCCAATCCTTGTGCTTGGCTCCATGCTGACCGAGGTTGCAGACCTTGTTGTTCGTTACGACATCAGTCATGCAGTTTTTGATGAAGAACGCTTATATGCCTTAAATAAAGCTGCCTTAAAGCAGAATACTAAGGCTAAGATACATATTAAGATTGATACCGGCATGCATCGTATTGGTGTGCATGTAAAGGATGCAGGCAAGTTTGCCAAGCTAGCAGCCTCTTTGCCAGGCATTGAAATTGAAGGCGTATTTTCTCATTTTGCCACTGCAGATGCAGATGACAAGCAGTATGCAGCTTATCAATTTGAACGTTTTCAGGAGGCGTTACGCCTAATCGAAGCAGAGGGAGTAAAAATTCCTTTGCGTCATATTGCTAATAGTGCAGCCTTGACAGAGCTGCAGGAATATCAGCTGGATATGGTACGTCAGGGAATTACTCTCTACGGACTTCATCCTGCCCATATGATTGATTGCTACAAGGATTTTGAACCTGTTATGACAGTAAAAACCAAAGTAGCTTTTCTTAAAACACTGCCTAAGGGTGAAACAATAGGCTATGGCAGAACCTATACCCTGCCTAGAACAACTGTTGTGGCAACCCTGCCAATTGGTTATGCTGACGGTGTAAGCCGGCGTTTATCCAATAAGGGCTACATGATTATCAATGGTGAACATGCACCTATTATTGGTAAGGTTTGTATGGATCAGCTAATGCTTGATGTTACCGACATTCCTGATGTTCATGTAGGCAGTGAGGTAATTGTCTTTGGTGGCCGTGAGCTACCGATGGAGCTTGTTGCAGAATGGGCAGATACTATCTGCTATGAAATCATCTGCGGCGTAAGCCCAAGAGTCCCGCGTGAATACGTTAGGGGCAATTAAAAACGCTTTCCCTTATTTTATGACTGCGACTGGTCTGACCAACCTGAGCAGTCATCTTTTTTTGCAAAAAAAGTCCTGTGGAGTTGTACACAGGACTTAATATTATTCTAAATTTTCACATTTAAGGTTATCAAGATAATTTTTTATGACAAGTGCCAATAAAAGCTCAATGCAAACAGAAGGGTCTGTAAGGCTGCAACCCAAAATATCCTCAATCTTAGTAATACGGTAGAGGAGCGTATTTCGATGGATTACAAGTATTTTAGCGGTTTTGCTAATGTTATTAAAGCATTCCAGATATACCTTTAATGTAGAAAGAAAATCAGTATTGTTTTTATTATCATGTTCTATTAAAACATCAAGCTGATTATGATAAAAATATTCCATTTCAGCAGGCTTCATTTGCAGAAAAAGGCGATATAGTCCTAAATTCTTATAACGGCAAACTTTTTTGAAGCCAGTTCGTTGCATTGTTGTCATGGTGGCGGATGCTTCCTGGTAGCTGGTGCGGATGTAGGCAGATCCCTTGTGGATATCTCCTATTGCTAGGATTAGTTTATCATCATTGCAAAGGATGGAGAGGCTATTATGGACTGTTTCCAGATAGGTAATATATCGTTCCAGCTCTTTTTGTGAGCGTGAGCTGATTAGTAGTACGACTTTGTTACCATAAATCATAGAATGGGCAGGAATATTTTTAGCTTCACAAATCTCCTGCAGGTAATGCTGGAGATTTGTTTCATGAGAGTCGCCATTAGTAGAAAATTCTTTAGATGAAGCAAAAATAGAAATAAAATTATAGCTGCTGATTTTTAAAATGACAATAGCCTCATGATCAAGGCTTGGTTTGTATTCGGTATCAGAAGAAAAAATAAGGTAGTTTAAAAGATGATGAATTTTTTGGGACTCAATTTGATCATAATCTATGATACGGGTGATTTCTCGAGTTACATCAATAAGCTTTAAATCCCAAGGCATGGTAAACAGTGGGAATTTTGCCTGATTAGCTATATCCAAAAGCTCTTGTGGTAGCTCCTTTATATATTTACTGCCAGTAAGAACAACTAGTCCAGCCAGCTTTTTTATAATACATTCCTGTAAAAGCTTAGGAAGCAAACCTCTGTTGTGTGATACACCAGTGATAAATAGCAGCTCACCACCATGTACCCAATCAGAAACAGAGGCCGTTTGACCTGTGTAGGGATAAGTAATAATGCGGTCAAGGCCTTCTTCGCCTGCGACTAGCTTTATTTTTTGGAAATGTTTTAGAGTAAGTAAATCTTTACAGGTTACGGACATTTTACCACCTCCATTGCCACAATTATATCATATAAGGGAATATTGTAATAGATAAAATTTATGTTAAAGTGAAGATTTTATGCTTACAATGTATTATGCCATGGGACAAGTGGATTTAAAATAAATACGATTTAGTGAATGAAACGTTCATTGCAGTAATGCTTTTATTTTTGCTGACTTGTATATTTAAGAATCAAAGGGTTAGTAATGTTTTACTCCATTTACTAGGATGCTTATAACTACAGGGGTTAGGCCTTGCGTTGTACATTTGCAATATAGAAGGCATAAAAAAGACAAAAAGTAATGTATGATTTTATGCTATAATAAATAAAGAATATAAGCTGCTTAGGTAAATTCTGCCTAGGCAATAGCTAATGATAAAGGAGGATTTTCTTATGGAACTTCAAGAATGGCAGGGTTATGTAAATAAGATTGCAACCTGTGATTATCCGTTGCCCTCTTATATGATTTCTGATTACAACGATTGGCATTGTCGTAGCATTGTTGGCAGAATGCTGTGGCTTTTGAAGGATGTTGAAGGTGCTATGGCAGTACTGAATACTGTTAAGGACATAAAGGTTGACATGGACGATGTTCCGGAAATGGGCCTTAGTGATCCTGAGCACAAGGTGCTGTGCTTGCGCGATATTGCGGAAATTGTATGGCAGCTTACTGGAATGGGAAGTGCTTCTTTATTTTATTTGCGTGAGGCTGATAAGCTGTGTCGTGAATATAAGCACATTTTCCGTAGTGCAGATAGAGGCAAAATCTGGGTGCGTCGTTTAGAGATTTTGCGTGACAGCGGTGAGGGTGAAAAAGCTACCGCTGAAGCTCATGCACAATTAGAGGCGGATAAGGATAAACAAGGGATTAATTCCTATGCCTTTTATGCGTACCGTTTCTTGGCAGAGGATGCTGCTTTGAAAGAAGAATATTTAAAGGCCTGCGAGCTACTGCAAATTGCCTATAAATACTTCCCCGTAAACGATGTGGCAGAGCGTGATATTGCTGCTGCGTTAGAGATTGCAGAGCCTAAGGAGCGATATGAAGCATTTCATCATTGTACAACCATTTTGTATCAGCCTTGGGAAAGAGGCAATACACCTACATTAGATGATGTACGTCGTTTGCAGGAGAAAAAATTCCTGGAGCGTGAGGCGAAGAAAAACGCTGATAAGGCTGCTGATTTGCTGAAAAATTTGTAAGTGATATATAATCTGTATTATAGAAGAAAATTTTGACTGACTTCTTGAAAGGAAATGTGTTCTAAAA